>Ga0308166_1000137_pt1 | contig 149313 bp, 139 predicted proteins | sample PhyCR2_2_FD_202137 | JGI IMG/M metagenome (GOLD analysis project Ga0308166, IMG submission 202137) | Phyllosphere microbial communities from UC Gill Tract Community Farm, Albany, California, United States - DLSLCC.R2 | ecosystem: Host-associated > Plants > Phyllosphere > Unclassified | place...
CTCGCGCTGGGATTTCTCCATCTGCTTTTTCACGCGGTTACGAATGCGCTTCTCAACCTGCAGCAGATCGATTTCCGATTCCATCATCGCCATCAGATATTCCAGACGTTCGTTCACGTCGGACATCTCTAATACGGACTGTTTGTCCGCGAGTTTCAGCGGCATGTGCGCGGCGATGGTATCAGCCAGACGTGCAGGATCGTCGATGCTGTTCAGCGACGTCAGCACTTCCGGTGGGATTTTTTTGTTGAGCTTGATATAGCCTTCGAACTGGCTGATGGCGGTGCGTACCAGCACTTCCTGCTCGCGCTCGTCAATGGCCGGCGATTCCAGGTACTCCGCTTTCGCAGAGAAGTGTTCGCCGTCGTCAGACAGCGCTGAAATGCGCGCGCGCTGCAAACCTTCGACCAGCACTTTTACGGTGCCGTCCGGCAGTTTGAGCATCTGCAAAATAGAGGCCACGGTCCCGACGGTGAAAAGATCATTTACACCCGGCTCATCCGTTGATGCTTCTTTCTGCGCGACCAGCATGATTTTTTTATCATGATCCATGGCGGCTTCAAGGCAACGGATAGATTTTTCCCGCCCTACAAATAAGGGTATGACCATGTGCGGATAAACCACCACATCGCGCAGCGGCAATACGGGGATTTCAATGCGTTCAGAACGCTCAGGATTCATAGAGCTCTCTCTTAGTTTAGTGTCCGCCAGGTAATCAGGTGGCATGACTGTGCTTCACGCAACCATTAACATGTATGTCAGTATATGGGGATGTTTCCCGGACATTCAACGTCGGGGAACAGGAAAAATAAAAGGGGAGATAAAATCCCCCCTTTTTTATTAACTGACTGTATGTTTTGGCGATTTATTCACCAGAAGCTTGCTGCGCTTCCGGTTTGCCATACATCAGCATCGGTTTGGATTGACCCTGAATGACGGACTCATCGATGACCACTTTCTCGACATCTTCCATGGACGGTAAGTCGTACATGGTGTCGAGCAGTGCGGCTTCAACGATAGAACGCAGGCCACGGGCACCGGTTTTACGCGCCATCGCTTTCTTGGCGATAGCATCCAGCGCTTCGTCACGGAATTCCAGATCCACACCTTCCAGATTAAACAGCGCCTGATACTGCTTGGTCAGGGCGTTTTTCGGCTCTTTCAGGATCTGGATCAGCGCGTCTTCGCTCAGTTCGTTCAGCGTGGCGACAACCGGCAGACGGCCGATGAACTCAGGGATCAGACCAAACTTGATCAGATCTTCCGGCTCCACCTGGGCCAGCAGTTCGCCTTCCTGCGGTTTTTCAGATTTCCCTTTTACCGTCGCGCCAAAACCAATGCCGGAGCCGGTTTCTACACGATGGGAGATCACTTTATCGAGGCCTGCAAACGCGCCGCCACAGATAAAGAGGATCTTGGAGGTATCAACCTGCAGGAACTCCTGCTGCGGATGCTTGCGTCCACCCTGCGGCGGAACAGCAGCAACCGTGCCTTCAATCAGTTTCAACAGCGCCTGCTGCACGCCTTCACCGGAAACGTCACGGGTGATGGACGGGTTGTCAGACTTACGAGAAATCTTGTCGATTTCATCGATATAGACGATGCCACGCTGCGCTTTTTGCACGTCGTAGTCACATTTTTGCAGCAGTTTCTGGATGATGTTTTCCACATCTTCACCCACGTAACCGGCTTCGGTCAGGGTGGTGGCATCCGCCATCGTGAACGGCACATCCAGCAGGCGTGCCAGCGTTTCGGCCAGCAGGGTTTTACCGGAACCGGTTGGGCCGATCAGCAGAATGTTACTTTTGCCGAGCTCAACACCGTTGCTGGTATCCCCATTGCGCAGACGTTTGTAGTGGTTGTAAACCGCCACGGCCAGCACTTTTTTGGCCTGTTCCTGACCAATAACATAATCATCCAGATGATGACGAATTTCGTGCGGCGTCGGCAGCGCGCTACGCTCGCGATGCGGCGCAACTTCTTTGATCTCTTCGCGAATGATGTCATTACACAGATCAACACATTCGTCGCAGATATACACGGACGGCCCGGCAATCAGCTTGCGCACTTCATGCTGGCTTTTGCCGCAAAAAGAGCAATACAACAGTTTGCCCGAACCATCTTTGCGTTTATCTGTCATGAGTAAAAACCTCTTTTCTGTTCTTTGTGCCGCACACGACGACGCAAATGCCAATCCAGGCGCAGGACGCTACCTGCATAGTGCCGCTCTTACTGATTATAGCGGTACACGTCTGGCCTGAGCATTAATTACGATGGGTCAAAATCGAATCGACCAGACCGTACTCTACTGCCTCTGGAGCAGAAAGGAAGCGGTCACGTTCAGTATCACGTTCGATTTGTTCTAATGATTGACCCGTATGGTGCGCCATAAGTTCATTCATGCGCCCTTTTACTTTCAGGATTTCACGCGCGTGAATTTCAATGTCCGTGGCCTGGCCCTGATAGCCACCCAGCGGCTGGTGAATCATGACGCGCGAATTCGGCAGGCAGAAACGCTTGCCTTTAGCGCCCGCAGTCAGCAGGAATGCGCCCATAGAGGCAGCCTGTCCCATACAGATGGTGCTGACGTCCGGCTTAATAAATTGCATGGTGTCGTAAATCGACATCCCGGCAGTGATCACACCACCCGGAGAGTTAATATACAGGTAAATGTCTTTTTCCGGGTTTTCCGCTTCCAGAAACAGCATCTGGGCCACAATCAGATTAGCCATGTGGTCTTCGACCTGGCCGGTCATGAAAATGACACGTTCCTTGAGAAGACGGGAGTAGATATCAAAAGAACGCTCACCGCGCGAGGTCTGTTCAATGACCATTGGCACCAGCGCCATATGGGGTGCAAAGTTATCTCGTTCGCCGCTGTATGACATGTCCGTCTCCTGGATAAAAAATAAATAAACCTGCTGGACCGATTCTACTTGAGTATGACTGGTCTGACTACGACCACCCTGGACGGATATTCAGCAAGAACACTTCTGTCAGTCTCCCTGTAATGGGGATGGCTACGCCTTATTTCAAGCATAACAAGCTTTTGGCTTAACGCTAACACTGAAACGCGCTTTTAGCACTCATCCTAAAAAGTCTGGATGATAAAAAAGCCCGACACAGTGAAGTGACGGGCTTTGTGGTTATATTTTGTACGTAATGGCGAAACTTACGCCTGCTGGTTCATCAGCTCGTTGAAGGAAGTGGCTTTTTCAGTCACTTTCGCTTTTTCCAGAACGGCTTCAACAGCCTGCTCTTCAAGCGCAACGTTACGCATGTTTTCCATCAGCTCTTTGTTTTTGCTGTAGAATTCAACCACTTCTTTCGGATCTTCGTAGGCAGACGCCATTTCTTCGATCAGCGCGTTAACGCGGGCTTCGTCAGCTTTCAGCTCATGGGTACGGATCACTTCACCCAGCAGCAGGCCAACAACTACGCGACGTTTAGCCTGTTCTTCGAACAGTTCACGCGGCAGTTCCAGCGCTTGTTTCTCGTTGCCACCAAAACGCTGTGCAGCCTGACGACGCAGTACGTCGATTTCGCTGTCGATCAGCGCAGCCGGCACGTCGATTTCGTTGGCTTTCACCAGACCGTCGATCGCCTGAGTCTTCACACGGTTACGCACAGCGCCTTTCAGCTCGCGATCCATGTTTTTACGCACTTCTGCACGCAGACCTTCGAGGGAACCATCTTCAACGCCGAAACGCTTGATGAATTCTTCGGTCAGTTCCGGCATTTCGCGCTCTTCAACTTTTTTCAGGTTGATGACGAACTTAGCGGCTTTACCTTTCAGGTTTTCAGCGTGGTACTCTTCCGGGAAGGTCACGTCGATGGTGAACTCTTCGCCCGCTTTGTGGCCTTTGATACCGTCTTCAAAGCCCGGGATCATACGACCCTGGCCCATTGCCAGTACGAAATCAGTGGCTTTGCCGCCTTCAAACTCTTCGCCGTCTACAGAACCGGTGAAATCAACGGTCACGCGGTCTTCAGCTTCAACAGCGCCGTCTTTTTCTTTCCAGGTCGCCTGCTGCTTGCGCAGGGTGTCGAGCATGCCATCAACGTCAGCTTCGGTCACTTCAACAACCGGCTTCTCAACTTCGATGGTGTCCAGACCGGACAGTTTCACTTCCGGATACACTTCGAACTCAACAGAGTAAGTGAAGTCTTCACCGAGTTTGTACTCGCCCGGCACATAGTTAGGTGCGCCAGCCGGATTGATTTTTTCCTGAATGATCGCATCAACAAAGTTGCGGCTCATCAGTTCGCCCAGCACGTCCTGGCGTACAGATGCGCCATAACGCTGAGCAACAACGGACATCGGTACTTTGCCCTTGCGGAAGCCGTCGATGCGAACTTTCTTCGCTACGTTAACCAGCTCGCTCTTCACAGCGGTCTCGATGCTGTCAGCAGCGATAGTAATCGTTACACGGCGCCCAAGGCCCTGAGTGGTCTCAACTGAAACTTGCATCTTGTTACCTCAAAAAATCACAGTGCTCGGTCAACTCTGGAAGCGCGTGTAAGTTTGGCTTCACAGTACCGGGATGTTCTCTTGAATCAGATATACATTCCCTGTCACCAGAATCATCCCGAAGACATTCCGAAAAATAAGACGCAGCATTATAGCGGCATCACTTTTATGAGTCGAGAACGGTTATTGCGTACCAGATCGGCATTTTTCACAATTCCCGGCTAATTTTTGTCTGAATTTGGTGCAAACCGAACAAAACTCAGGCAAAACAAAACGGCCCGCAGGCCGTTTTCACATATTCTGTACGCAACATACTGGAAAAGTTCCAGCGGTTGCAAATGCGATTTATCAGGCGATGGTGCCTGCCCCCCGGCATGGCGGTGATGCCAGCACGGTATCCTGCAATCCTTCCCACTCTTTAATGGTGTAGGTATGCAGGGCTAACGCGTGTACGGAGCCTGCCAGTTCTTCCGCTAACGTACTGTAAATCATACGATGGCGCGTCAGGAAACGCTCGCCTGAAAAGCGATCGCTTACCAGAACGACTTTGAAATGGCTTTCTGAACCGGCCGGTACATTGTGACGATAGCTTTCATCAACAACTTCGAGATACGCGGGTTCAAACGCGGCGCTTAATTTTGATTCGATTTGGTCACGCATCATCATGATTTTATTCCTCCGACGACGATCAGAGATCACCCTTCCCTTTAAATGTTAGCCGCTTTTACCACTTTCATAACACAAAAAAAACAAATATTTAGCTTTTGCGCGCGTTTCTCATTCAAAGGTATTAATCAGTCAGGCAAGGTGACCCGTAAGGCCGGGTTTGGGGCGCTGAAAAGGTACCAATGGTCAGAAAACAGACAAGACGATGAATTTACATGCGTTCCCTGGTTGCCGCGGCCGTTGGCGATGTTATGATGGCGGCAATTATTCTCTTAATAAGCATCCGATCTTCCGAGAGCCCCGACATGTTAAAAAAACTGCTTTTCCCGTTGGTCGCCCTGTTTATGCTCGCAGGCTGCGCGACACCGCCAAACACCATTGACGTTTCACCTAAAATTACGCTGCCGCAGCAGGATCCGAGCCTGATGGGCGTGACCGTAAGCATTAACGGCGCCGATCAACGTCAGGACCAGGCGCTGGCGAAAGTCACTCGTGACAATCAGCTGGTCACGCTGACCGCGTCCCGCGATCTGCGCTTCCTGTTGCAGGAAGTGCTGGAGAAACAGATGACCGCCCGCGGTTATATGGTGGGACCAAACGGCGCAGTCAACCTGCAGATTATCGTCAACCAGCTGTATGCTGATGTTTCCCAGGGCAACGTGCGCTACAACATCGCCACCAAAGCGGACATTGCTATTATTGCCACCGCGGCTAACGGCAATAAGATGACCAAAAACTATCGCGCAAGCTACTCCGTTGAAGGGGCGTTCACCGCCAAAAACGAGAACATTGCTAACGCGGTAAACAGCGTACTGACCGATACCATCGCGGACATGTCTCAGGACGTGAGCATCCACGAATTCATCAAACAGAACGCGCGTTAATCCTGCCTGCTGACCCGGCAAACGTCGGGTCAGCGCTCTTCTTATGCCAAACCACTACCTGCGCATTTTCCAGCAACCTAAATCAGCGATCCTGCTGATCCTGGGCTTCGCCTCCGGTTTACCGCTCGCGCTGACGTCAGGCACGTTACAGGCGTGGATGACCGTCGAAAATATCGATCTAAAAACCATTGGTTTCTTTTCACTGGTCGGCCAGGCTTATGTCTTTAAGTTCCTGTGGTCGCCGGTGATGGATCGCTACACGCCGCCCTTTTTAGGACGACGTCGCGGCTGGCTGCTGACCACACAGCTCTTGCTGCTGGTGGCGATTGCTGCAATGGGGTTTCTGGAGCCGGTAAGCCAGTTACGCTGGATGGCAGCGCTGGCGGTGGTGATCGCATTTTGCTCGGCCTCCCAGGACATCGTTTTCGACGCCTGGAAAACCGACGTGCTCCCCGCAGAAGAACGCGGTGCGGGTGCGGCTATCAGCGTACTGGGCTATCGGCTCGGCATGCTGGTTTCCGGCGGGCTGGCCTTGTGGCTGGCGGATAAATGGCTGGGCTGGCAGGGCATGTACTGGCTGATGGCCGCCCTGCTCATCCCCTGTATTATTGCTACCCTGCTGGCACCGGAACCCAGTGATGTGATCCCGGTACCGAAATCCCTTGAGCAGGCTGTTGTCGCGCCGCTACGTGATTTCTTTGGCCGCAACAACGCCTGGCTGATTTTACTCCTCATCGTCCTTTATAAGCTGGGTGATGCGTTTGCCATGAGCCTGACCACCACTTTTCTCATCCGCGGCGTCGGCTTTGACGCCGGTGAGGTGGGCGTAGTGAATAAAACGTTGGGGCTGATCGCGACCATTGTCGGGGCGTTATATGGCGGCGTGCTGATGCAACGCCTGACGCTGTTCCGCGCGCTGCTGATCTTTGGCGTGCTACAGGGCGTGTCCAATGCCGGATACTGGTGGCTGTCGGTGACCGACAAACATCTTTACAGCATGGCGGCGGCGGTGTTCTTTGAGAATCTGTGCGGCGGCATGGGTACGGCAGCCTTTGTCGCGCTGCTGATGACGCTGTGTAACAAATCCTTCTCCGCCACGCAGTTTGCGCTGCTGTCCGCGCTGTCAGCGGTCGGACGCGTCTACGTAGGCCCGATTGCCGGCTGGTTTGTTGAGGCGCATGGCTGGTCGACGTTTTATCTGTTCTCGGTCTTTGCCGCCATTCCGGGCCTGTTGCTGCTGCTGGTCTGTAAGCAGACGCTGGAGTTTACCCAGCAAACGGACAGTTTCATCCCGCGCACCGAATATGCCCCGGCCTATAGACTGGCGCTGCGGATCCTGGCGGCTGGCTGCGCGCTGATTGCTGGCTGGCTGGTCATTCTGCTTCTTAATGCGACGGGGTTGACCAACTGGGCGTTCGGCCTGCAACTGCTGGAATGGGGTGCACTACTGGCCATCGGCGGCATCGTTTACGGCGGCGTGCTCGACTACCTCGCCCTGCGCAAAACTCGTCTGATCTGAATCGGTTAACGTCAGGTTTTTAATTGCCCGCAGTTATTATTTTGATTAAATAACGAACGATAACGACGCCATTAGTCGCTATTATTCATTCGCGCAATCTTAAATTTCTTTAATTATTTTGTGCGGTTTAAAATAATGACTACTCTTAAACGATTCAGCACGGTTATCAATTATTTCTTTCCGATAATGTTCTATAAATGCTGAATCAATGTTAATAATTTGTACTTAAATTTGATTGGTTATACCAATTAACCGAATCTATTAAGTGGAGGACGGAGTTTTGTTCTAACATAGGTGTAACTTAGGCGATCGCGAATTTTTACAGATTGTTGCATTCTATGTGACGCGCGCGGCAGAACCCGGTTACACCTCGCTGACACCGCGCCATTCATGTTTACAGTAATGTAACCTTCCCGTAAAATGCCCGCACACTTTAAACGCCACCTGATCCCCGTGGAATTGAGGTCGTTAAATGAGACTCAGGAAATACAATAAAAGTTTGGGACTGCTTTCGTTAATTGCAGGCACTGTTTTACTCAGTGGTTGCGATTCTGCGCTGCTGGACCCCAAAGGACAGATCGGACTGGAACAACGTTCCTTGATACTGACAGCTCTTGGGCTGATGTTGATTGTCGTGATCCCCGCTATCGTGATGGCTATCGGCTTTGCCTGGAAGTATCGGGCGTCGAATAAGGATGCCAAATACAGCCCCAACTGGTCGCACTCGAACAAGGTTGAAGCTGTTGTCTGGACCATCCCCATCTTAATCATTATTTTCCTTGCAGTACTGACATGGAAAACCACGCACGCATTAGAACCAGGCAAGCCGCTGGATCACGATGCGAAGCCGGTGACCATCGAAGTTATCGCTATGGACTGGAAATGGTTCTTCATTTATCCGGAGCAGGGTATTGCTACGGTGAATGAAATCGCCTTCCCGGCGAACACGCCAGTGGAATTCAAAATCACCTCTAACTCGGTGATGAACTCCTTCTTTATTCCGCGTCTGGGTAGCCAGATTTATGCGATGGCCGGGATGCAGACTAAGCTGCACCTGATTGCCAACGAAGCCGGCACCTATGATGGTATTTCCTCCAACTACAGTGGCGCAGGTTTCTCCGGCATGAAGTTCAAAGCTATTGCTACACCGGATAACGCCACCTTTGACGCCTGGGTCGCCAAAGCGAAACAGTCTCCGAAAGTCATGAACGATATGGCGACGTACGAGAAAGTTGCGGCTCCGAGCGAATACAACAAGGTTGAATACTTCTCCAGCGTGAAACCGAATTTGTTTAAAGATGTTATTGGCAAATTTATGTCTCACGGGAAAAGCATGGACGTGACGCAACCGGAAGGGGAACACAGTTCTCATGAAGGTATGGAAGGCATGGACATGAGTCACGCCCAAACCTCTCATTAAGGGGCTGAGGAATAATACGATGTTCGGAAAATTAACACTGGATGCAATCCCGTACCATGAACCCATTATCATGGTTACGGTTGCAGCAATCCTCGTCGGTGGTCTGGCGCTGGTTGCCGCACTCACTTACTTCGGTAAGTGGTCTTACTTATGGAACGAGTGGTTAACTTCCGTTGACCACAAACGCCTGGGGATTATGTATATCCTCGTCGCTATCGTTATGCTGGTGCGCGGCTTTGCCGACGCCATCATGATGCGTACCCAGCAATTGCTGGTATCCGCGGGCGAACAGGGCTTCTTACCACCGCATCACTACGATCAGATCTTTACCGCCCACGGCGTAATCATGATCTTCTTCGTAGCGATGCCGTTCGTTATCGGTCTGATGAACATTGTGGTGCCGCTGCAAATCGGCGCACGTGATGTTGCTTACCCGTTCCTGAACAACCTGAGCTTCTGGTTCACCGTTGTCGGCGTTATCCTGGTGAACGTGTCGCTGGGTGTGGGCGAGTTCGCGCAGACTGGCTGGGTCGCTTATCCGCCACTGTCGGGCATTGAGTACAGTCCGGGGGTCGGGGTCGACTACTGGATCTGGAGTCTCCAGCTGTCTGGTATTGGTACAACGCTGACCGGTATTAACTTCTTTGTAACCATCCTGCGTATGCGTGCGCCGGGCATGACGATGTTCAAAATGCCTGTGTTCACCTGGGCGTCGCTGTGTACTAACGTACTGATTATCGTCTCCTTCCCGATCCTGACGGTGACGATAGCCCTGCTGACGCTTGACCGCTACCTGGGCACCCATTTCTTCACGAATGATATGGGTGGCAACATGATGATGTACGTGAACCTGATTTGGGCCTGGGGCCATCCGGAAGTGTACATTCTTGTTCTGCCAGTATTCGGTGTGTTCTCAGAAGTTACGGCTACGTTCTCCAGAAAGCGTCTGTTTGGCTATACCTCACTGGTATGGGCGACCATCGCGATCACCGTGCTGTCGTTTATCGTTTGGCTGCACCACTTCTTCACTATGGGCAGCGGTGCGAACGTTAACGCCTTCTTCGGTATCACCACGATGATTATCGCCATCCCGACCGGGGTGAAGATCTTCAACTGGCTGTTTACCATGTACCAGGGCCGTATCCAGTTCCACTCCTCTATGCTGTGGACTATCGGCTTCATCGTCACCTTCTCCATCGGTGGGATGACGGGCGTGCTGCTGGCCGTGCCGGGCGCAGACTTCGTACTGCACAACAGCCTGTTCCTGGTCGCGCACTTCCATAACGTTATCATCGGTGGTGTGGTGTTCGGTTGCTTCGCAGGTATGTCGTACTGGTGGCCGAAAGCGTTCGGTTACACCATGAACGAAGCCTGGGGTAAACGTGCATTCTGGTTCTGGATCATCGGCTTCTTCGTGACCTTTATGCCGCTGTACGCTATGGGCTTCATGGGTATGACCCGTCGCGTTAGCCAGGATATCGATCCGATGTTCGAACCGCTGATGATTGTGGCTGAAATCGGTGCACTGCTGATTGCCTGCGGTATCTTCAGCATCGTGATGCAGATTTATACCTCTGTTCGCGATCGTGATCAGAACCGTGACCTGACGGGCGATCCGTGGGGTGGCCGTACGCTGGAGTGGGCAACCTCTTCACCGCCGCCGTTCTACAACTTTGCCGTTGTTCCGCATATCCACGAGCGTGATGCGTTCTGGGAAATGAAAGAGAAAGGCGAAGCGTACCAGCAGCCGACGCATTATGAAGAAATTCATATGCCGAAAAACAGCGCTGCAGGCATCGTGATCGGCGCGTTCAGTACCATTTTCGGTTTCGCCATGATCTGGCATATCTGGTGGCTGGCTATCGTAGGCTTCGCAGGTATCATCATTACCTGGATTGTGAAGAGCTTCGATGAAGACGTGGATTACTACGTTCCGGTCGCGACCGTTGAGAAACTGGAAAACCAGCACTTTGATGAAATTAGCAAAGCAGGGCTGAAAAATGTCAACTGATTCTCTGGCACATTCTGGCGCTCATGCGCATGACCATGGGCATCACGATGCAGGCGCCAATAAAGTTTTTGGCTTCTGGATCTACCTGATGAGCGACTGCATTCTCTTTGCATGTCTGTTCGCAACCTATGCCGTTCTGGTGAACGGCACAGCAGGCGGCCCGAGCGGTAAAGATATTTTCGAATTGCCGTTCGTGCTGGTGGAAACCTTCCTCCTGCTGTTTAGCTCCATCACCTACGGCATGGCGGTTATCGCCATGGATAAAGGGAACAAAAGCCAGGTTCTGTCCTGGCTGGCGCTGACCTTCCTGTTTGGTGCGGGCTTCGTGGGAATGGAAATCTACGAATTCCATCATCTGATCGCAGAAGGCTTCGGCCCGGATCGCAGCGGCTTCCTGTCAGGGTTCTTCGCCCTGGTCGGTACCCACGGTGTGCACGTGACCTCTGGTCTGGTGTGGATGGCGCTGATGATGTTCCAGGTTTCCCGTCGCGGGCTGACCAGCACTAACCGTACTCGTCTGATGTGCCTGAGCATGTTCTGGCACTTCCTGGACGTAGTATGGATCTGTGTGTTCTCTGTTGTTTACCTGATGGGGGCAATGTAATGAGTCATTCAACCGATCATAGCGGCGCTTCTCACGGTACCGTGAAAACGTACATGACAGGTTTTATCCTGTCGATAATCCTGACGGTGATCCCGTTCTGGATGGTAATGAACGGCACTGCTTCACATGCCACGCTGGTTAGCGTCGTCGTGGGTATGGCAGTGGTACAGATTCTGGTTCATCTGGTGTGCTTCCTGCATATGAATACCTCTTCTGAGGATCGCTGGAACCTGGTGGCCTTTGTCTTTACCGTGCTGATTATCGCCATAGTAGTTGCAGGGTCCATCTGGATTATGTGGAGCCTGAACAACAACATGATGGTTCACTAAGAGCGGCGAGTATGATTAAGCAATACCTGCAAGTAACGAAACCAGGCATCATTTTCGGTAACCTGATCTCCGTGATCGGGGGGTTCCTGCTGGCCTCCAAAGGCAGCATCGACTATCCCCTTTTCGCTGCTACGCTGATTGGCGTGTCACTGGTGGTCGCATCCGGTTGTGTATTTAACAACTACATCGACCGCGATATTGACCGCAAAATGGAGCGCACGAAGAACCGGGTACTGGTCAAAGGCCTGATTTCGCCGAAAATGTCGCTGGTGTATGCCACCTTGTTGGGTATTGCTGGCTTTATGCTGCTGTGGTTTGGTGCTAACCCGCTGGCCTGCTGGCTGGGCGTGATGGGGTTCGTGGTTTATGTCGGCATTTACAGCCTGTACATGAAACGCCACTCCGTTTATGGCACGCTGATTGGCTCTCTCTCCGGCGCTGCGCCGCCGGTGATTGGCTACTGCGCGGTAACCGGTGATTTTGACAGTGGTGCGCTGATCCTGCTGGCGATTTTCAGCCTGTGGCAGATGCCCCACTCCTACGCCATCGCGATTTTCCGCTTTAAGGATTATCAGGCGGCGAACATCCCGGTACTGCCGGTGGTGAAAGGCATTTCGGTTGCCAAAAACCATATCACGCTGTACATCATCGCTTTTGCTGTCGCGACGCTGATGCTCACACTTGGCGGTTATGCCGGATATAAATATCTGGTGGTGGCTGCAGCGGTGAGCGTCTGGTGGCTCGGAATGGCGCTGCGTGGTTATAAAGTGGAAGACGATAAGGTCTGGGCGCGCAAGCTGTTCGTCTTTTCTATCGTCGCCATTACCTCGCTGTCGGTGATGATGTCCGTCGACTTTATGGTCCCGGACTCACACAGCCTGCTTACTTACGTCTGGTAACGCATTAATACCTAAAAGGGTGCTACGGCACCCTTTTTTATTTGTAAAATACCCCGCTATTTACCCTGCCCTGCCCCCGCACTACACTATGCCCGGCTTTAGAAATTGAGGTGGAAATGAACGATTATAAGATGACGCCAGGCGAGTTACGCGCCACCTGGGGTTTAGGGACTGTGTTCTCGTTGCGTATGCTTGGCATGTTTATGGTCCTGCCCGTTCTCACCACTTACGGTATGGCTTTGCAGGGCGCAAGCGAAGCGCTGATCGGTTTCGCCATTGGTATTTATGGGCTGGCGCAGGCCGTTTTTCAGATCCCCTTTGGATTATTGTCCGATCGTATTGGACGCAAACCGCTGATTGTCGGCGGGCTGGCTATTTTTGTGATTGGCAGCGTAGTAGCTGCCCTGTCGGATTCGATCTGGGGCATTATTCTTGGCCGTGCATTGCAAGGTTCAGGCGCTATTGCCGCCGCCGTGATGGCGCTGCTCTCCGATTTAACCCGTGAACAGAACCGCACCAAAGCAATGGCGTTTATTGGCGTCAGTTTTGGGGTGACCTTTGCCATCGCCATGGTGCTCGGCCCTATCATCACCCATAAGCTCGGCCTGCATGCGCTGTTCTGGATGATCGCCGCGCTGGCAACCGCCGGTATCGCCCTGACGCTATGGGTGGTGCCGGACAGCAAAAACCACGTACTGAACCGCGAATCAGGCATGGTAAAAGGCTGTTTTAGCAAAGTCATCGCCAGTCCGAAGCTCCTGAAGCTTAACTTTGGCATCATGTGCCTGCACATTCTGCTGATGTCGACCTTCGTCGCCCTGCCCGGCCAACTGGAAGCGGCGGGATTTGCCACCGCGGATCACTGGAAAATCTATCTGGTGACGATGCTGATTTCTTTTGTCTGCGTCGTACCTTTTATTATTTATGCCGAAGTAAAACGCCGCATGAAGCGAGTGTTTGTCTTTTGCGTGGCGCTGCTTTTGATCGCGGAAATCGTGCTGTGGGGTGCCGGACCGCATTTCTGGGAGCAGGTGCTGGGCGTACAGATCTTCTTCCTTGCCTTTAACCTGATGGAAGCGCTACTGCCCTCGCTGATCAGTAAAGAAGCCCCGGCGGGCTATAAAGGCACGGCGATGGGTATCTATTCCACCAGCCAGTTCCTGGGCGTGGCCATTGGCGGCTCCATGGCGGGCTGGGTGGACGGTATGTTTGATTCGCAGACGGTATTTCTGGCTGGTGCGCTGCTGGCGACCCTCTGGCTGCTGGTATCCCTGACCATGAGCGAACCGGCTTACGTCAGCAGTCTGCGCGTGGAAATTCCGGCGGATGTTCCCGCAGATGACGCGCTGGGTGAGCAATTACGGGCGTTGCCCGGGGTGAGCGAAGTTTTGGTGGTGCAGGATGAGCGCAGCGTATACATCAAAATCGACAGCAAAGTAACGAATCGCTTTGAGATCGAACAGGCTATAAAACAGGCGTAAAAAAAGCGGGTCTCCCCGCTTTTTCTTAATCGCGGAAGTTTTTGAACTGGAACGGCTGCCCCAGATCGCCGCCGCGCACCAGCGCCATCGCGGACTGCAAATCGTCGCGTGATTTACCGGTCACGCGCACTTCTTCACCCTGGATCTGCGACTGCACTTTCAGCTTGCTGTCTTTGATCAGTTTGACGAGTTTCTTCTGCGTCGCGCTTTCAATCCCTTGTTTCAGCTTCGCTTCAACAAACCAGGTTTTACCGCTGTGCACGAAGGTTTCCGGTACGTCCAGCGACGCGCCTTCAATACCGCGCTTCAGCAGCTTGGCACGTAGAATATCCAGCAACTGGTTAACCTGGAAATCAGATTCACTCAGCACTTTAATGGTTTTATTCGCCTCGTTCAGCTCGAAAGTGGCTTCTACGCCGCGAAAATCGAAACGCGACTCCACTTCACGGCTGGCATTGTCGACCGCATTGCGGACTTCCTGAAGATCAACTTCAGAGACAATATCGAAAGATGGCATCTTTTCTTCTCCCTCTCTATTTATTGCGATGCATAATACCTGCTAAGAAGCATAACTCAACTTGTTATGCCCGTAAGTGTTGCAGGCCAGGAGGAACAATGAAAATTACCGTGCTCGGATGCGGGGCATTAGGTCAGCTGTGGTTGACCGCGCTGTGTAAGCATGGGCATGAGGTGCAGGGCTGGCTTCGTGTGCCGCAGCCTTATTGCAGCGTCAACCTGATCGAAGAAGACGGCACCATTTTTAATGAGTCTCTGACGGCGAACGATCCTGATTTTCTGGCGCAAAGCGATCTGATGTTGGTGACCCTAAAAGCCTGGCAGGTGTCGGAGCCGGTGAAAAACCTCTCCGCCAGAATGCCTGCCACCACGCCCATTTTACTGATCCATAACGGCATGGGGACGGTGGATGAACTGAAAAGCATTCCTCAGCCGCTGCTGATGGGAACCACTACGCACGCCGCCCGGCGCGATGGCAATATTATCCTGCACGTCGCAAGCGGCACCACACATATTGGCCCGGCGCGCCAGCAGGACGGGGATTACAGCTATCTGGCGGACAGTCTCCAGGACGTGCTGCCCGATGTCGCCTGGCATAACACCATCCGCCCGGAGCTGTGGCGCAAGCTGGCGGTGAACTGCGTTATTAATCCGCTGACCGCGCTGTGGAACTGTCCGAACGGTGAGTTACAGGCGCATCCGGCGCTGATCAAGACGTTGTGCCACGAAGTCGCGGCGGTGATGGAGCGTGAAGGCCATCATACCTCCGTCGAGGATTTACTGGTCTACGTTAATCAGATCATCGCCAGCACCAAAGAGAATATTTCGTCGATGTTGCAGGATATGCGTACCCAACGTCACACTGAAATTGATTACATTACCGGGTATTTACTCAAACGCGCCCGCGCGCACGGTATTCCGGTACCGGAAAATACCCGTCTGTATGAACTCGTTAAGCGTAAGGAAAGTGAATATGAGCCCGTCAGCACTGATATGCCTCGCCCCTGGTAGTGAAGAAATGGAGGCGGTCACCACCATTGACCTGCTGGTGCGTGGCGGCATCAACGTCACCACTGCCAGCGTTGCCAGCGACGGCGATCTGCGAATTGTCTGCTCGCGCGGCGTAAAGCTGCTTGCTGATGCGCCGCTGGTGGAAGTGGCTGACGGCGACTATGACGTCATTGTCCTGCCGGGCGGCATCAAAGGGGCCGAATGTTTTCGTGACAGCCCATTGCTGGTGGAGACGGTGCGGCAGTTCCATCTTTCAGGCCGTATCGTTGCCACCATCTGCGCCGCCGCAGCCACCGTGCTGGTTCCTCACGATCTTTTTCCCATCGGCAACATGACCGGCTTCCCGGCGCTGAAAGACCGTATCCCCAAGGAGCAGTGGCAGGATAAGCGTGTGGTCTGGGATCCGCGCGTCAATCTGCTGACCAGCCAGGGACCGGGCACCGCCATTGATTTTGGACTGAAGATTATCGATCTGCTGGTCGGGCGTGAAAAAGCCCATGAAGTGGCGTCACAGCTGGTGATGCCGGCAGGAATTTATAATTATTACGAATAAAAAAAGCGCCTTGCGGCGCTTTTTCGTTACGGGCGATAAACCTTCACGTTTTCAAAGCCCTGCTCGCGCAGATACAGGGCCTGCAGACGGCTCATCACGCCGCGTTCACACCACAGCAGCCAGGTTTTGCTCTGGTCGAGATCGCCGAATTTGGTGCTGAGTTTGTAGAATGGCAGGGATACCACTTCCACGCCTTCGACCTGCAACGGCTTCTCGTCCTGCTCGTCGATGGAACGAATATCAAGGATCGCCTCGTTCGGGCCGAAACCGGTGACGGTTTCCACTTCCACGACGGCCTGCTCGGTTTGCTCGGCAATTTCGCGAATATCGATATTGCTCGCCGCTGCGACCACTTCGTCAAGAATGTCGAAATTGAAGTGCTCTTCTTCCGCTTCGATTTTCGCCTTCACGGCTTTCACGGTCGGGCTTTTCGAGATCACACCGCAGTATTCCGGCATGGTACGGGCAAAGTCTGCGGTACCGATTTCACGCGCCAGATCGATAATGTGCTCTTTATCGTGAGAGATCAGCGGACGCAGGATCAGCGTATCAGAAACGTTGTCGATAAGACGCAGGTTGGTCAGTGTCTGGCTCGACACCTGCCCCAGCGCTTCGCCGGTCACCAGTGCCTGCACGCCATAGCGTTCGGCCACTTTTGACGCTGCACGCACCATCATGCGTTTAAGCACCACGCCCATCTGGCCGTCTTCCACTTTTTCGAGGATTTCGCCGACCACAGGTTCAAAGTTAATGGCCACGAAGCGCACGCGGTGGGAGCTGCCAAAGCGTTTCCACAGGTAGTACGCCACATGACGCACGCCGATTTCATGCGCCGCGCCGCCCAGGTTAAAGAAGCAGTAGTGTACGCGGCAGCCGCGACGCATCAGCATATAGCTGGACACGCCGGAGTCGAAACCGCCGGAGATCAGCGACAGCACATCTTCCTGGGTGCCGATGGGATAGCCGCCGATACCTTCATAGCGGCCTTTTACCAGCAGCAGGCGATCGTTTTCGATTTCCAGATTAACGGTCACATCGGGGTGTGTCAGTTTTACACGCGCCGTTTCGATGTGCTGATTTAAACCGCCGCCAACATAGCGCTCTACTTCAATCGAGCTAAACTCATGTTTACCGCGGCGTTTAACGCGTACGCAGAAGGTTTTACCTTCCAGTTGGTCGCGGAACTGAGCCAGCGCTTTCTCAAAGATATCGTGCAGGGAAGTGAAAGGTACATCTTCCACTTCCAGAATGTGGTGAATACCGGGAATGCGGGTCAGGGCATCGCGAATAGCCAGACGCTCGTTCTCGTCTTTGGCGCGAACTTCGATATGATCCCAGTGACGAACAATGGCAATGGTGTCGGCATACTGCTTTAGGACGTTACGAATATTTCCGGTCAGCATCTTAATAAAGCGCAAACGCACAGATTGGCTTTTGATGGTGATTTCCGGGAACAATTTAATGATAAACTTCATGGCGGCAATGGTTCGTTGGCAGATCTGACAAGCGATCTGTTGAGGGAAATATACAGCAGCCCATACCTGCGGCTGCATCCAGGCGCGGAAGTATACCACCATCGTGGTCAACCTGTGCATATTGCATGACCATTGCGCCTTATTTGCTAAGTTGCGCCACTCCGCTACCATAGCGGAGCCGAATAAATGAGAGAGCCAGACATTCACATGCCAAAGAAAAATGACGCACCGGCCAGTTTCGAAACGGAGCTCAATGAGCTGGAACAGATTGTCACCCGCCTTGAAAGCGGCAACTTACCGCTGGAAGAAGCATTAAATGAATTCGAGCGCGGCGTGCAGCTGGCCCGTCAGGGTCAGGTAAAACTGCAACAGGCAGAGCAGCGCGTGCAGATCCTGCTCTCTGATAACGACGACGCCCCGCTGACGCCCTTCACTCCGGACGCCGAGTAAACATGGATTTCGCACAGCAACTTGAAAGGTGTGTGCAGCAGGCAAATGACGCCCTGCGCCGCTTTATTTCTCCTCAGCCCTTTCAGAACACTCCTCTGGTTGAGGCCATGCACTATGGCACACTGTTAGGCGGCAAACGGCTGCGGCCTTTCCTGGTATACGCCACCGGACAGATGTTTGGTGTGAGCGCCTCCACGCTCGACGCCCCTGCCGCAGCCATCGAATGCATTCACGCCTATTCGCTGATCCATGACGATCTCCCGGCGATGGATGATGACGATCTGCGTCGCGGTCAGCCGACCTGTCATATTAAATTCGGCGAAGCGAACGCGATCCTCGCGGGCGATGCGCTGCAAACGCTGGCGTTCTCTATTCTGGCTGATACGCCCATGCCGGAAGTCGCGATACGCGATCGTCTGGCGATGGTGTCCGAACTGGCGCAGGCCAGCGGCGTCGCAGGCATGTGCGGCGGGCAAGCGCTGGATCTTGAGGCGGAAGGCAAACAGGTCGGCCTGGAAGAACTTGAACGTATTCATCGGCATAAAACCGGTGCGCTGATCCGTGCCGCGGTGCGGATGGGTGCGTTAAGTGCCGGTGATAAAGGACGCGCCGCGCTGCCGATCCTCGATCGTTATGCCGAAAGCATCGGCCTGGCGTTCCAGGTACAGGATGACATTCTGGATGTGGTGGGTGATACTGCGACCCTTGGTAAACGCCAGGGCGCCGATCAGCATTTAGGTAAAAGCACCTACCCCGCACTACTGGGCTTAGAGCAGGCCCAGACAAAAGCCCGTGACCTGATTGACGATGCCCGCCATGCGCTAGATGCGCTGGCCGCCCAGTCACTGGATACCACGGCACTGGAAGCACTGGCGAATTACATAATCCAGCGTGATAAATAAACTTTTTTACAGGCTCCTGATAACGCAGAGGGCGGCATACTGCCCCCTGAATGATCACGAGTAAGACGAGTGGCCGATGAGTTTTGATATAGCCAAATACCCGACACTGGCACTGGTTGACTCTGCCCCGGAGTTACGCCTGCTGCCTAAAGAGAGCCTGCCGAAGCTGTGTGACGAGCTGCGTCACTATCTGCTCGACAGCGTGAGCCGCTCCAGCGGGCACTTTGCCTCCGGGCTTGGCACCATTGAGCTGACCGTGGCGCTGCATTACGTCTATAACACGCCCTTCGATCAGCTGATCTGGGACGTGGGCCACCAGGCGTACCCGCATAAAATCCTCACCGGTCGGCGTGACAAGATCGATACCATCCGTCAGAAAGACGGGCTGCACCCTTTCCCGTGGCGCGGTGAGAGTGAATATGATGTGCTGAGCGTCGGGCATTCATCCACCTCCATCAGCGCCGGTATCGGCATCGCCGTTGCGGCGGCAAAAGAAGGCAAGCAGCGTCGCACCGTTTGCGTGATCGGCGATGGCGCGATCACCGCGGGCATGGCCTTTGAGGCGATGAACCATGCGGGCGATATCCGGCCAGATATGCTGGTGGTGCTGAACGACAATGAAATGTCGATCTCCGAGAACGTTGGCGCGCTGAATAACCATCTGGCGCAGCTGCTTTCCGGCAAACTCTATTCCACGCTGCGCGAAGGCGGCAAAAAAGTCTTCTCCGGCGTACCGCCGATCAAAGAGCTGCTCAAACGTACCGAAGAGCACATCAAAGGCATGGTGGTGCCAGGCACACTGTTTGAAGAGCTGGGCTTTAACTATATCGGCCCGGTGGACGGTCATGATGTGCTGGGTCTGGTGACGACGCTGAAAAACATGCGCGATCTGAAAGGCCCGCAGTTCCTGCATATCATGACCAAAAAAGGCCGTGGTTATGAGCCGGCCGAAAAAGATCCCATCACCTTCCATGCGGTACCGAAATTCGATCCGGCAAAAGGGATGCTGCCGAAAAGCGTCGGCGGTATGCCGTCCTACTCGAAAATCTTTGGCGACTGGCTGTGCGAAACGGCGGCGAAAGACAGCAAACTGATGGCCATTACGCCAGCGATGCGTGAAGGCTCCGGTATGGTGGAGTTTTCCCGTAAGTTCCCGGATCGCTATTTTGACGTGGCGATCGCCGAGCAGCACGCCGTGACCTTTGCGGCGGGCCTGGCGATTGGCGGCTATAAGCCAGTGGTGGCGATCTATTCCACTTTCCTGCAACGCGCTTACGATCAGGTGATCCACGACGTCGCCATTCAGAAATTGCCGGTGCTGTTTGCCATTGACCGTGCGGGCATCGTCGGTGCTGACGGGCAGACGCATCAGGGGGCTTTCGACATCTCGTTCCTGCGCTGTATCCCGGAAATGGTGATCATGACGCCGAGCGATGAAAACGAATGTCGCCAGATGCTGTTTACCGGCTATCACTACAACGATGGCCCGAGCGCGGTGCGTTATCCACGCGGTAATGCGCTGGGCGTCGAACTGACGCCGCTGCAAAAACTGCCGCTGGGTAAAGGCGTGGTAAAACGTCAGGGCGAAAAAGTGGCGATTTTAAACTTCGGCACCTTGCTGGCTGACGCGGCGGTGGTCGCTGAATCGCTCAATGCCACGCTGGTAGACATGCGTTTTGTGAAGCCGCTGGACGAATCGCTGATCCTGTCGCTGGCCCGCAGCCATGAGATGCTGGTAACGCTGGAAGAGAATGCCATTATTGGCGGTGCAGGCAGCGGCGTGAACGAAGTGCTGATGGCGAACCGCACGCTGGTGCCGGTACTTAATCTCGGCCTGCCGGATCATTTCATTCCGCAGGGCACGCAGGACGAGGCGCGCGCCGCCATCGGCCTGGATGCTGCCGGTATCGAAGCCAGTATCAAACGCTGGCTGGCCTAACTCCCCCTTCCGCTCCTGCTATGCTTAGGTAATCTCGTACCCGTAAGCAGGAGTGGAACCATGCAATACAACACATTAGGAAAAACGGACCTTAAGGTTTCCCGTCTTTGTCTGGGCTGTATGACCTTTGGCGAGCCGGATCGGGGCAATCACGCCTGGACGCTGCCCGAAGAGAGCAGCCGCCCGATTATTCAGCGCGCCCTGGAAGGCGGCATCAACTTTTTTGATACAGCAAACAGCTATTCCGATGGCAGCAGCGAAGAAATTGTTGGCCGCGCGCTGAAAGATTTTGCCCGTCGCGATGACGTGGTGGTCGCCACCAAAGTGTATTATCCGTCCGGCGACCTTACTGAAGGCCTGTCCCGCGCGCAGATCCTGCGTTCCATTGATGACAGCCTGCGCCGCCTCGGCATGGAATATGTCGATCTGCTGCAAATTCACCGCTGGGATTACAACACGCCGATTGAAGAAACGCTGGAAGCGTTGAACGACGTGGTGAAAGCCGGTAAAGCGCGCTACATCGGCGCATCGTCCATGCACACCGAACAGTTCGCCCAGGCGCTGGATCTGCAAAAGCAACACGGCTGGGCGCGTTTCGCCACCATGCAGAACCATTACAATCTGATTTATCGCGAAGAAGAGCGCACCATGCTGCCGCTGTGTTATCAGGAAGGCATTGCGGTGATCCCGTGGAGCCCGCTGGCGCGTGGTCGTCTGACGCGTCCATGGGGTGAAACCACGGCACGCCTGGTGTCTGATGAGGTGGGTAAAAAACTGTATGACGACAGCGAGCAGAGCGATGCACAGATCGCGGAACGTCTGGCTGCGGTAGCAGAAGACGTGGGCGCAACGCGGGCGCAGGTGGCGCTAGCCTGGCTGCTCAGTAAGCCTGGCGTGGTTGCGCCGATTATTGGTACATCACGGGAAGAGCAGCTTGAAGAGCTGTTGCAGGCGGTTGATCTGCAACTGACGCCGGAGCAGATTGCTGAAATGGAAATGCCGTATAAACAGCATCCGGTGGTAGGATTTAAGTAAGCGTTCCCCCGGCCTCTTCTGATAAGAGCGGGCCGGGGAAAACCGTTAAATAATGCCAATCGGCCAGTGATGGCCGATCACATACAGTACCGCCGCCGCGATGATGCCGGCAATAATATCGTCGACGATGATCCCCATTCCGCCATGGACGTTACGGTCAAACCAGCGGATCGGCCACGGCTTCCAGATATCGAAAAAGCGGAACAGCACAAAACCGGCCACCACCCACTGCCAGTCATGGGTCGGCAGCGCCATCAGCGTGATCCACATACCGATAAACTCATCCCAGACGATGCTGCCGTGATCGTGCACGCCCATGTCTTTCGCCGTCTGGTGGCACAGGTAAACGCCAATGCTGATCGACAGCATGATCACCAGCGAATAGAGCTGCCACGGCAGAAAAGTCATCAGATACCAGAACGGGATCGACGCAATGGATCCCGCTGTGCCTGGCATGATCGGACTTAAGCCGCTGCCAAAACCGGTGGCCAGCAGATGCCACGGATTACGCATGCTCAGGCGGCTTTTCGCACTATCCTTACGAGTTTGCAAAGTGATCGTATCCTTTTAAATCAAACGATACCGGTTTTCCGTCGCGGGAAAACTGGATGCCTTCCACATCGGCACTCATCTGGCCAACGCAGGTAAAGGGCACGCCGAGATGGCCGATGGCCACGTCCAGCGCCCCCCGGTTACGTTCAGGCACGGTAAAGCAGAGTTCATAATCTTCGCCGCCAGCAAGCGCCCAGCGTAGCGCCTGCTCTGGCTCAACGTGACGACGCATAGCGTCGGAGAACGGCATGGCGTCCATGTCCAGCATCGCACCGCAGTTGCTGGCCTTCACGATATGCCCGAGATCGGAACTCAGTCCGTCGGATAAATCGATCGCCGCGCTCGCCAGATCGCGCAGCGCCTGGCCGTGCAGAATGCGCGGGGTTGGACGCAGATGGCGTTTCAGCAACCATTGCGCGTCCTGCTCATTCTCAACCCGCAGGCGGTTTTGCAGGATCGCCAGCCCCGCGGCGCTGTCACCCGGCGTACCGGTGACGTAGATCCAGTCGCCAGGCTTCGCGCCTGAGCGCTTAAGGGCGCGGCCCGCAGGCACATAGCCGTAAATACCCAGCGTCATCGACAGCGGACCACGGGTGGTATCGCCGCCAATCAGCTGCATATCGTAGTAATTAATCTGTTCGAACAGGCTGTCGCTAAAAGCTTCAAGCCAGGTCTCATCCACCTCTGGCAGCGTGATTGCCAGCGTCAGCCACGCCGGATCCGCGCCCATAGCCGCGAGATCGCTCAGGTTAGAGGCCAGCGCTTTGTGCGCCAGATCGACAGGTGAAATGTCCGGAAGAAAATGGTTGCCCGAAACCAGGGTATCGGTGCTGATTGCCAGCGTTTGCTTGTCAGGAATATTGAGCAGTGCGCAATCGTCACCAATGCCGGTTTCGACATCCAGACGCGCGCGTCGTACGCGGTCAAAATAACGGGCAATAAGGGAAAACTCGCCGCATGCCATACGCTATGCCTCAGCAGAATGATAAACAGGAGGCTGGGAAGGCGGCGAAATGGCAACTGCACTTCGCCGCACGGACCAGCAGATTACTTTTTGTGGGGGCGGATCGCGGGTGCGGCTTTATCCAGCACGCCGTTAACAAACTTGTGGCTGTCTTCTGCGCCAAACGTTTTTGCCAGTTCAATAGCTTCGTTGATGGCCACTTTATACGGCACATCAGCACGTTTAGACAGTTCGAACAGCGCGATACGCAGTACCGCTTTCTCGACCTGGCCCAGCTCCTCGAGCAGACGAGACAGGTAGGGCTTCATCAGTCCATCGAGATATGCGCTGTTAGTCGCCACCCCGGACAGCAGTTCGCGGAAATACGCGATGTCGACATCTTTGACATCCTGTTCAGACAGGAACTGGTATTCAACATCAGCGATGTCGTTCTGGGACAACTGCCAGGAGTAAAGCGCCTGGACGGCACACTCACGGGCGCGGCGACGAGCAGCAGGTTTCACGGAAATTCCCCTTACAAAAAAATCAGGCTTTAATGGCCTTCAATACATTAATCATCTCAAGCGCGGTCAGGGCAGCTTCTGCACCTTTGTTACCGGCTTTGGTACCGGCGCGTTCGATGGCTTGTTCAATACTTTCAGTAGTCAGCACACCAAAGGCTACCGGGATTTCGCTCTGTTCAGCGACGTGTGCCAGACCATTGCTTGCACCACCCGCCACATATTCGAAATGGGCGGTACCGCCACGAATAACCGTGCCGAGTGCAATAATCGCATCATATTTACCGGTTTTCGCCAATGCGCCAGCCGCCAGAGGCAGCTCATAAGCACCTGGAACCCAAACCACGGTGATGTTTTCATCTTTAACCTGACCGATACGTTTCAGTGCGTCGATAGCACCGTCCAGCAGGCTGTCATTGATGAAGTTGTTGAAACGCGCAATGGTGATGGCGACGCGAGCGTCCGGGGCAGCAACGGTAGCTTCAATAATGTTCATACTCTTCCTTTACGGGTTCATTTAGCCCCGCAGGGGGGCGGATTTTATCATAATACTTCACGCACTGCTTCCCTTTTACGAGGACATTACGCAGTGGTCAAATGCAGGCAAATATCAGGGCCGACCTGACGTATTTCGCTGAATGCAAATTGCGGCGCATCGGCTAATGCCTCAAGGCCCGGCAGTACGCACAAACCACGCGCATCGCTGCCTAACAGTTTTGGCGCAAGGTAGACCACCAGCTCATCCACCAGCCCGGCCTGGATCAGCGCCCCCGCAAGGGATGCCCCGGCTTCCACCCAGATGCTGTTTACCTGCTGGCGACCCAGCAGCATCATCATCGACACCAGATCGAGATGGCCGTTGTGCTCAGGTACCTGAATGTGGCGCACGTTATCCGGCCAGGTCCGCGCGTCCGGCTGTGTGCGGGCAAACCAGGTTTCACCCGCTTGCTGGATCAGTCGATGTTCCGGCGTCACGCGGTTCTGGCTGTCGACCACGATTCGCAGCGGCTGGCGTAATTGCGCCTGCGGATATTGCGCCTGCACGTCCGCAGAGAGCTCGTCCCAGCGAACGTTAAGCTGCGGATCATCCGCCAGCACCGTCGCGCTGCTGGTGAGAATAGCATGACTCCGCGCGCGCAGACGTTGCACATCGCGCCTTGCCTGAGGGGAGGTGATCCACTGGCTTTCACCGCTGGCCATGGCGGTACGGCCATCCAGCGACGCGCCCAGTTTAAGTTGCACCCAGGGAAAGCCGGTGCGCATACGTTTCAGGAAACCTTTATTGAGGTTTTCCGCCTCGCTCATCATCAGCCCGTGGCTGACCTCAATACCTTCCTGTTGCAGGCGGTACAGCCCGCGCCCGGCAACCTGCGGATTGGGGTCCTGCATCGCCGCCACTACACGAGACACGCCCGCGTTAATCAACGCTTCGCAGCAGGGTGGCGTGCGTCCGTGATGGCTACAGGGTTCCAGGGTGACATAGGCGGTAGCACCACGTGCCTTTTCGCCCGCCATGCGCAGGGCATGGACTTCGGCATGCGGCTCGCCTGCCCGCTGATGATAACCTTCGCCGACAATCTCGCCGTCTTTGACGATCACACAGCCAACGTTGGGATTCGGATGGGTGGTAAAACGCCCGCGCTGCGCCAGCTTCAGCGCTCGTGCCATGTACATCTCATCATGCATGAGCTTAATCCTGTAAGCGGGCGATCTCTTCGCCAAATTCGCGGATGTCTTCAAAGCTGCGGTAAACCGAGGCGAAGCGGATATAGGCGACTTTATCGAGCTTTTTCAGCTGCTCCATCACCAGATTGCCGATCATTTTGCTCGGCACTTCGCGCTCGCCAGTAGCACGCAGCTGCGATTTAATATGATTCAGCGCCATTTCAACGTCATCCGCGCTCACCGGACGTTTTTCCAGCGCGCGCAGCATGCCGTTACGCAGTTTTTCCTCGTTAAACGGCTCGCGGATCTCGTTGCTTTTCACCACGCGCGGCATCACCAGTTCTGCCACCTCAAAGGTGGTGAAGCGTTCATTACACACCAGACACTGACGGCGGCGGCGCACGGACGACCCTTCACCGACCAGGCGGGAGTCAATTACTTTGGTATCCACGGCTAAACAGAATGGGCAATGCATACGGCGTCCTGACGTTAAAATTAGCTGAAATCTATTTTAACCTGATCTGCTGCGACAACAAAGGTAAGACCGCTTTTGAGATAAAGGATCGATGGCAACTCGCATTGTGCACGCTACTATTACAGGCAATGTTCGTTGCAAGGAAACTAACACAATGACAAGACGTTACCTGAAGGTTTTGCTGGTCGGCAGCCTGTTTACCCTCAGCGCCTGTGCGCCGCAAAGCGAAGTCCGACAGCTGCATCAAAGCGTCAGTACGCTCAATAAAGAGATGAGTAAACTGAATCAGGAGACGGTGAAAATCACCCAGCAAAATTCGCTGAATGCCAAATCCAGCAGCGGCGTGTATCTGTTGCCTGGCGCGAATACCCCTGCCCTTCTGCACAGTCAGATCGGTATGCTGAAGATGTCGCTGGTGAACATTGCCCCTAATGCCGACGGCACGCGTGTAACGTTGCGCATTCAGGGTGAATCGAACGATCCGCTTCCGGCATTCAGCGGGACGGTGGAATGGGGCCAGATCCAGGGCACCACCGATAACTACCAGGAAGTTAACGTGCAAAATCAGCTGATTAACGCCCCGGCCAGTACCCTGGCGCCGAGCGACGTTGACCTGCCGCTCCAGCTTAACGGCATCACGCCAGACCAGTTGGGCTTTGTACGCGTTCACGATATTCAGCCCGCCATCAACCAGTAAGCGGCTTCCGGGGCGAGCCACTCGCCCTTTTCACTTCCCTCCTGCCTTTTTTCCGCGAAATATTTGCAACACAGATGAATCTCAGTACAATCCCTGCGTTTTATATACGCAAACGTGAACGCAATCGATTACGTGCGTAATAGATATGTGAAACAACACATATTTTTGTGAGCATGGATACTTATAATAGGCTCGCTGAAATACGAAACATTTAGAAACTCAATACGCGCGTTCTTTCGCTCCCGCAGGGGAACTTAATCAGTGGCTAAACTATGAAAAAAACATTACTCGTCGCCGGTGCTGCACTGGCTCTCTCCTCTTCATTCGCCGTCAATGCGGCAGAAAATGACAAGCCGGAGTTCGTTTCCGACTGGTGGCACCAGAGCGTGAACGTGGTAGGCAGCTACCACACCCGTTTTGGACCGCAGATCCGTAACGATACCTATCTGGAATATGAAGCGTTTGCCAAAAAAGACTGGTTTGATTTTTATGGTTACCTGGATGCACCGGTCTTCTTCGGTGGTAATACCGATGCCAAAGGGATCTGGAACCATGGTTCCCCACTGTTTATGGAAATCGAACCGCGCTTCTCTATCGATAAACTGACCGGTACTGACCTGAGCTTTGGTCCGTTCAAAGAGTGGTACGTCGCGAACAACTACATCTACGATATGGGCCGTAATAAGTCCGGTCGTCAGAGCACCTGGTATATGGGTCTGGGTACCGACATCGATACCGGCCTGCCAATGAGCCTGTCACTGAACGTGTATGCGAAATACCAGTGGCAGAACTACCTGGCGGAGAACGAAAACGAGTGGGACGGCTACCGTTTCAAAGTGAAATACTTTGTACCGATCACTGAACTGTGGGGCGGTAATCTGAGCTACATCGGCTTCACCAACTTTGACTGGGGTTCCGATCTGGGCGACAACGGCTTCCGCGACAACAACGGTCGTAAAGCACGTACCAACGATTCCATCGCGTCCAGCCACATTCTGTCGCTGAGCTACGATCACTGGCACTACTCAGTAGTGGCGCGTTACTGGCACAACGGTGGCCAGTGGAATGATGATGCCAGCCTGAACTTCGGCAATGGCGACTTCAGCGTCCGCTCTACCGGCTGGGGTGGTTACCTGGTGGCAGGTTACAACTTCTAATCGGCGCGGGTTTCGCCCGGTGGCGCTGCGCTTACCGGGCCACCTCTCCGAATGCAGGCCGGGTAAGGCGTAGCCGCCACCCGGCTTTTTTACTGCTTAACCTTCCGTAAAAAATCCACCAAAGACTTGTCTGCACTCTCGCTAAAACGTCTCTCCGTCAGCACAATATTGAGACACCTGTCGAGGCGAAAACAGCGGTAGTCATCGCGTCGTTCACACCACGCGGCAAGCAACCAGTGCTCTCCCCAGAAGAATAAGCCCAACGGCTGCACCTCACGTTTAGAGAGCTGTCCAGCTTCATCGCGATAATGCAGATCCAGTACGCCCTGGGAAGATATCGCCTGATGAATGACATCAAAACCCTTGCGGGAATGAGGTTGCAGAGCAATGTCCGGGGCATAAATCCGCGTCTGCTCCGCCTTACGACGACTCGTATCCGGCAGTATTGCCAGTACCTTTTCCTGCGCCGACTCCAGCTCGCGGGACAAGGATTCCCCACCCCAGGTTTTGAGCAACCGAATAGCCACGATCAACGCCTCAGACTCTTTGTTTGTCAGCATCAGCGGCGGCAAATCAAAACCTGCCATCAGGCGATAGCCACTTCCCGCCTCCCCTTCCACGGGCACGCCAGACAACGATAAATCGCGAATATCGCGATAGACTGTACGTTCAGATATGCCCAGCCTGTCCGCCAGATGCGCCGCCGTTGTCAGTCGTCTCCCCCGCAGGATCTGCACAATCTGGAACAAACGGTCAGCGCGTCGGGTCATAGTTTTCTCGCTTCTCAGGCGGGTTGATGGAGGCCGACGCGATTACCTTCGCTGTCGATAAACAGGGCTATAGTTCCGATACCACGCGGCAACTCGTACGGGCCAAATACACATTCGCCGCCCGCAGAAATAATGCGTTCGAGCGTGGCGCCAAGATGGTCGGTATGCAGGTAAATAATAGCCCCCTGTGGCGAGGGTGTAATGCCCTCAAATTTTGCCAGCGCACCGCCCGTTTCTTCGCCTTCATGCGGGAAAATGGCCAACTCAGCCACGTCCAGTTGCTCACGCTTTAACACCACCTGCATCACCGGCTCATAAAACGTGATGGCGCGATCCATATCCGTGACCGGGATTTCAAACCAGCTAATGACCTTTTTCATACTTACTCCTGCCTGTTGTTTGAGTTCAGGCGAAGTGTACGACAGTGCTCCTGACAGCATACTGTCAGGAGTGTTAGTGAGGAAGAGCCAAAAAAAATCCCGGTCAGGTGACCGGGATTTTTTGCAGCAGAACAGGCGTTACGGAAGGATTGACGGTTGGTCCGCGCCTTCTTTCTCGACTTTCTGCACCAGCAGGTGTTCACGCTTCATGCCCAGTTTCAGCGCCAGCGCCGATGCGACATAAATCGACGATGCAGTACCGATGGACACACCGATCAGCATGGTCAGCGAGAAGCCCTGGAGCATAGCACCGCCAAAGAGGTAGAGCATCAGGATCACCACTAAGGTGGTTCCTGAGGTGATCAACGTCCTGTGCAGCGTCTGGGTCAGGGACACGTTAAAGATTTCGTACGGCGTTCCGCGGCGGATCTTGCGGAAGTTTTCACGAATACGGTCCGATACCACGATGCTGTCGTTCAGCGAGTAGCCGATGACCGACATCAGCGAGGCGACAATCGTCAGGTCCACTTCGATATGGAACAGCGACAGTACGCCCATGGTGATGATGACGTCATGCGCCAGCGCGATAACCACACCGGCCGCCAGACGCCACTCAAAGCGGAATCCGACGTAAACCAGAATGGAAATCAGCGCGACCATCAGCGCCATTGCACCGGTCTGCGCCAGGTCTGCACCCACGCTCGGTCCGACGAACTCGATACGTTTTACCGCGGCATTCTGGCTGGTCGCTTCGTTAATCACGTTCACGACCTTGCTGCCCAGCACCTGGCCGCCGGTTTCACCTTCGGCAGGCGGCATACGCACCATGATGTCGCGGCTGCTGCCAAAGTTCTGCAACAGCGGATCGGCAAAGCCCGCTTTTTCCAGCGCTTCGCGCATCTGATCCATATCGGCTGGTTTTTCCAGCGAGATTTCGATGACCGTACCGCCGGTAAAATCCAGACCCCAGTTAAAGCCTTTCACGCCAATGATAATCAGTGACAGGATCAGCAGAAAACCGGAGATGCCGAAGGCCCAGTAATCCCAGCGCATAAAGTCATAGACTCTACGGCCGTGGTTCAATTGTTCAACAGTATATTTCTGTGCCACAACGCACTCCTCAGATAGACAGCTTGTTGATGCGTTTGCCGCCGTACAACAGGTTTACGATGGCACGGGTGCCGACGATCGCGGTAAACATTGACGTCGCCACACCGATACCGGTGGTAATGGCGAAGCCTTTAATGGCCCCGGTGCCTACGGCATACAGGATGATGACCTTAATAAGCGTCGTGACGTTGGCGTCAAAAATGGAACTGAACGCGCCGCGATAACCTTCGTCAATCGCCTGCTGGACGCTACGTCCGTTGCTCAGCTCTTCTTTGATACGTTCGTTTATCAGCACGTTCGCATCCACCGCCACCGCAAGGGTTAAGACGATCCCCGCGATACCCGGCATGGTCAGCGTCGCCCCTGGCAGCAGGGACATAATGCCGACAATCAGCACCAGGTTGGCAATCAGCGCCGTGGTAGCAATCAGGCCAAACTTCTTATAGAAGAACAGCATGAAGATGATGGACACCGCCAGACCGGCCAGACAGGCTTCCAGACCCTGAGTGATGTTTTGCATCCCTAAGGTTGGGCCAATGGTACGTTCTTCCACGATCTGAATCGGCGCGATCAACGCACCCGCACGCAGCAGCAGCGACAGCTGACGCGCTTCGTTCGGGTTATTAATCCCGGTGATACGGAAGCTGTTGCCGAGGCGAGACTGGATATTAGCGACGTTAATCACCTCTTCCTGTTTCACCAGTACGGAACGGCCATTCGCATCTTTTTTACCGCTGTCTTTGTACTCCACAAACAGGGTCGCCATCGGTTTGCCGATGTTGTCCTTGGTGAAATTAGACATGATGTTGCCACCTGCGCTGTCGAGCGAGATGTTAACCTGCGGCTGGTTGTACTCATCCTGGCTGGAAGTGGAGTCTGTGATATGGTCACCGGTCAGGATCACACGTTTGTACAGCACAACCGGCTGACCTTCGCGCATCTGTTTCACTTCCGAATCACCCGGTACACGGCCAGAAGCCGCAGCCGACTGATCGACATTGGTGTTAACCAGACGGAATTCCAGCGTCGCGGTCGCGCCAAGGATTTCCTTCGCACGCGCGGTGTCCTGAATACCCGGCAGTTCAACCACGATGCGGTCTGCACCCTGACGCTGTACCAGCGGCTCGGCGACACCCAGTTGGTTGACACGGTTACGCAGGATGTTGATGTTCTGCTGTACCGCATATTCACGCGCTTCGCTCAGACGCGCATCGGTCATCACCGCGCGCAGGGCGTTGCCGCTTTGGCTGGTGATCACCATGTCGCGGTGGCGTGCAGTCAGGTACGTGATCGCCTGATCGCGCGCTGCGCTGTCGCGGAACACGATGCTCACGCCATAGTTATCTTCCTTACGCACGTTGGTGTAAGGAATGCCTTTTTCGCGCAGATCGCTACGCAGGCTGTCGGTATTTTGTTCCTGCAGCTTGCCGAGCGCGGTATCCATATCCACTTCCATCAGGAAGTGCACACCACCACGCAGGTCAAGACCGAGTTTCATCGGCTCTGCTTTGATGGAGGACAACCAGCGCGGAGTAGCAGGTGCAAGGTTCAGCGCCACGACATATTTGTCACCCAACAGGCTGAGCAGCGCTTCACGCGCGCGCAGCTGCGTATCGGTGGAGTCGAAACGCGCAAGAATAGCGCCCTCTTCCAGTGCCACAGACTTAGCAGTGATTTTTTCTTGTTTTAAGGTGTTCTGGACCTGGATCAGCGTTTGCTCACTGGCGGCGACGCCGCGCGCACCAGTGATCTGAACGGCCGGATCCTCACCATACAGGTTGGGAAGTGCGTAAAGCAGGCCGACGATAATCACGACGACCAGCATAATGTACTTCCACAAAGGATAACGGTTTAACACGGCACTTCCCTTTGGGAAAACGAAAGATTACAGCGCCTTCATCGTGCCTTTCGGCAGAACGGCAGCTACGAAGTCACGTTTGATAACCACTTCAGTGGTGTCATTCAGGGCGATAGCAATGTAGCCAGTTTCCGCTACTTTGGTCACGCGACCCACCAGGCCACCGTTGGTCAGCACTTCATCACCTTTAGCGATGGAGCTCATGAGATTTTTGTGCTCTTTGGTGCGTTTCTGCTGTGGGCGCAGGATCATGAAATAGAAGATCAGACCAAACACAACCAGCATCAGGATCAAAGACATCGGGCTGCCCTGCGCCGGTGCACCCGTTGCTGCTACAGCATCAGAAATAAAAAAGCTCATTCAAATTCCCTCATTATTAAAATTAGTCAACGTTCAAAGGTGGAACATCACGACCCTGACGCTGGTAAAAATCGGTCACGAAGCTCTCTAATTTACCCTCTTCGATAGCCTTGCGTAAACCAGCCATTAAGCGCTGGTAATAACGCAGGTTATGAATGGTATTGAGACGCGCGCCCAGTATTTCGTTGCAACGATCGAGATGATGCAAGTAAGCGAGTGAATAATTGCGACATGTATAGCAATCACACTCTTCATCAAGCGGGCCAGTGTCACTCTTGTACTTCGCGTTACGAATTTTCACCACGCCATTGGTGACAAACAGATGGCCATTACGCGCATTACGCGTCGGCATCACGCAGTCAAACATATCAATGCCGCGACGAACGCCTTCCACCAGGTCTTCTGGTTTACCCACACCCATCAGGTATCGCGGTTTGTCTGCCGGGATCTGCGGGCACACATGCTCCAGAATGCGGTGCATATCTGCTTTAGGTTCACCCACAGCCAGACCGCCGACAGCGTAGCCATCAAAGCCAATCTCTACCAGACCTTTGACGGAGATATCACGTAAATCTTCGTAAACGCTGCCCTGGATAATACCGAACAGCGCATTTTTGTTTTGCAGCGAGTCGAAACGGTCACGGCTGCGCTTAGCCCAGCGCAAGGACATTTCCATGGAACGCTTGGCGTAGTCCCAGTCAGCCGGATACGGCGTACACTCGTCGAAGATCATCACGATGTCGGAGCCGAGATCGTACTGGATCTCCATGGATTTTTCCGGATCGAGGAAAATCGGATCGCCGTTGATCGGGTTGCGGAAATGCACGCCCGCTTCGGTGATTTTACGAATATCGCCGAGGCTGAATACCTGGAAACCACCGGAGTCGGTGAGGATCGGCCCTTTCCACTGCATAAAGTCATGCAGATCGCCGTGCAGCTTCATGATCTCCTGACCCGGACGCAGCCACAGGTGGAAGGTGTTGCCGAGGATAATCTGCGCGCCAGTGTCCTGCACTTCTTCCGGCGTCATGCCTTTTACGGTGCCGTAAGTGCCCACGGGCATAAAGGCGGGCGTTTCAACGACGCCGCGATCAAACACCAGGCGGCCGCGGCGGGCGCGTCCGTCTGTCGTATCTAATTCGAATTTCATTTTTTCTCCATACGCCGGAAAAACAGTCCAACGCGTCAATCAAAGCGCCGCGGAACTATTCCCCGACGCGCTCAGAAATTGCCTGCGGATTGTACGTGATAAACATCGCATCTCCGTAACTAAAAAAGCGATATTCCGCTTTTACCGCTTCTTCATAGGCGTGCATGGTGGCTTTATAACCGGCAAATGCCGACACCAGCATGATCAGCGTCGATTCCGGCAGATGGAAATTGGTCACCAGCGCGTCGATCACGCTGTACTGATAGCCTGGATAAATAAAGATTTGCGTATCGCCAAAGAAGGGTTCTATGAGATCGTTTTTGGCCGCTTTCGCCGCGCTTTCCAGCGAGCGTACCGACGTTGTGCCCACCGCCACCACGCGATTACCGCGCGCTTTCGCCGCCAGCACGGCGTCAACCACCTCCTGCGGCACTTCAGCGTACTCAGAGTGCATGATGTGATCTTCAATGCTGTCCACGCGCACCGGCTGGAAAGTCCCTGCGCCAACGTGCAGCGTTACGAACGCCATCTCCACGCCTTTTTCACGCAGGCGCGCCAGCAGTGGCTCATCAAAGTGCAGGCCCGCAGTCGGCGCGGCAACGGCACCCGGCTTCTGGCTGTAGACGGTCTGATAGAGTTCACGGTCGGCGTCTTCATCCGGTCGATCGATATACGGCGGCAGCGGCATATGGCCGATGGCGTTAAGAATATCCAGCACCGGGCGTTCATCGTTGAACTCCACTTCAAACAGCGCATCGTGACGCGCCACCATGGTGGCTTTAACGCTGTCATCGTCGCCTAATAGCAGCTCGGCACCCGGCTTCGGCGCTTTAGAGGCGCGAATATGTGCCAGAATACGTTTATCATCCAGCATACGCTCAACCAGTACTTCGATCTTACCGCCGCTGGCTTTACGGCCAAACAGACGCGCCGGGATCACGCGGGTATTGTTAAAGACCAGCAGATCGCCAGGGTTGAGCTTATCGAGCAGATCGGTGAAAGTACCATGCGTCAGCGCGCCCGTCGGCCCGTCCAGCGATAACAGGCGGCAGCTGCTACGCGCAGGCACAGGATAATGGGCGATCAGGGATTCGGGTAATTCAAAGGAAAAATCGGCAACGCGCATGACTTACACTCAGACTGAAAAACAGGCGGGATAGTCTAGTGCTACGGTGCTTCCGCTGCAACAGCTACGCCTCTTTTATGGATTAACTAAACAATGAACTTCCTCGCACACCTGCATCTTGCACACCTCGCAGAAAGCTCGCTTCCGGGTAATTTGCTGGGGGATTTTGTTCGCGGCAACCCGCAGGATGCGTATCCGGCCGAGATTGTCGACGGCATTCGCATGCACCGCCGTATTGACGTACTGACCGATAATCTGCCGGAAGTCCGCGAGGCGCGGGAGTGGTTTCGCCCGCAGACGCGCCGGGTTGCGCCTATTACCCTCGACGTGATGTGGGATCATTTCCTGTCGCGCCACTGGGCGCAGATGTCGCCGGAGATGCCGCTGACCGCTTTTGTCAGCTACGCCCGTGCGCAGGTCGCCACCATTCTGCCCTCCTCGCCGGCGCGCTTCGTCAACCTGAATGACTATTTGTGGTCAGAGAAATGGCTGGAGCGCTATCGGGATATGGATTTTATTCAGCAGGTACTCAACGGTATGGCGACCCGCCGTCCCAGACTGGATGCGCTGCGCGACTCGTGGCAGGATCTGGATACGCACTACGCTGCGCTGGAAAAACTGTTTTTTCAGTTCTATCCCCGCATGATGGCACAGGCGAAAAACAAAGAACTTTAATGCTTGCGCTTTAATGGCAGGTGATTATCTTGATAGCGACGCTATCCCTACAATTACACAGGAGAAATATTATGGTACTGGTCACTCGTCCGGCTCCAGACTTTACCGCCGCCGCCGTGCTTGGCAGTGGTGAAATTGTTGAGAATTTCAACTTCAAACAGCATACCCAGGGCAAAGCGACCGTTCTGTTTTTCTGGCCGATGGACTTCACTTTCGTCTGCCCGTCAGAACTGATCGCCTTTGACAAGCGTTACGAAGAATTCCAGAAGCGCGGCGTGGAAGTGGTTGGCGTTTCTTTTGACTCTGAATTTGTTCATAACGCCTGGCGTAACACCCCGGTCGACAAAGGCGGCATTGGCCCGGTGAAATACGCGATGGTAGCGGACATCAAGCGCGAAGTGCAGAAAGCGTACGGCATTGAACACCCGGACGCTGGCGTGGCGCTGCGCGGCTCCTTCCTGATCGACGCTAACGGTATCGTGCGCCATCAGGTTGTGAACGATCTGCCGCTGGGACGTAACATCGACGAAATGCTGCGTATGGTGGATGCTCTGCAATTCCACGAAGAGCACGGCGAAGTGTGCCCGGCGCAGTGGGAAAAAGGCAAAGAAGGTATGAACGCGTCTCCGGATGGCGTGGCGAAATACCTGAGCGAGAACCTCACCAGCCTGTAAGCCGTTTTTGCCCGGTGGCGCTACGCTTACCGGGCCTACAGGATTTCGGTGACCTGCCCGGTAACGCTGCGCTTACCGGGCCTGCCGTTGTTCCTTAGATCGTCGTACGTAGGCCGGGTAAGGCGTAGCCGCCACCCGGCATTTTTATACCGACTTCTGCCGTACCTCGCGCCAGATGCCCAACCCTACCCCGATCAGCACCAGCACGCCCAACACCAGCGCCGCCCACACCAGCATCTTCTTCCACTGGCTTTGCTGCTGCGCCGGATCCACCGCCGTCAGACGTGCGTCACCACCCAGCACAATACGATCCTGCACCAGCGCCTCGGGGATCTGCGCATTCTCCTGACGCAGCGCAGCGGGCACCAGCATATCGACCTCCATTGCCTGCGGCTGCGCGGCACCATTACCCCACGCCAGTAAAAACGGCCCTTTGCCCTGCGCGTTGAAGATCAACGTCTGGCTGGCGCGCTCGCCGGTCACCTGGGCGATACCGTCCTCCAGCTGGCCGTTTACCGCCGTCACGCGGATCGCCTGCACCAGCCCGCCGGTGGTCAGCGGTTCAGAGGACTTACCGTTCAGTTGATAAATCACGCTTTTTGCCAGCGGCTGCCAGGCGGCCTTTGCCGCGCTGCGGTACTCGATCGCCAGCGGCAGCACGCGCCCTTCCCTGGCTTCAATCATCACTGACACCAGCGGCTGTGGCCGTTGCCAGGAGAACTCCTGCACCGACGAGGAGACCGTTTTCGCCACTGCATTCAGACGGATATTCACCGCCGTATCGCTGTAAATCTGCTCCACTGCCGTCGCGCCGGTCAGCGTCGGCGCTCGTGCGGCGTCATTGAAGACCACCAGCACATAACGCATCTCCGTCGGATACACTGAAGCACTGAAATCCAGGGTATCCAGCAACAGGCGGTCGCTGCCGGAGGTCAGATCCATCAGCGGCATATCGCGTCCATACAACGTCCAGTTTTTCAGATCGCTGCTGACGTACACATCGGTCCGTCCCTGCCAGTTAGCCGGCACGGCGTTCCATGTCAGCTTTAGCTGTGACAGCGGGAACTCGTCTTTTTGCGTTTCAGGCAGGGTTAACAGATAGCTTTTGCCCGCCGTCTTTTTGCCTTCGCCATCGAGACGGATTTCAATGCCGTCCTGCGAGCGCAGCCACAGGGTTTCTGACGCGGCATTATTATCCGGCACCGGTTCAAGGGCGAACAGGCGCAGCGGCAGCGTGCGCGGCGGCGTCTGTTTCTGCACCGCCGGGATCAGCGTAAAGGGCACCGCGTGCCCCTGCTGATTGAAGACCCGCACATCGCGCAGATCGGGCGCAACGCTGTCGGTATAGATACGCTCCGGCAGCGTCACCTGATACAGCGGTGACGCTGTGGTCGTCTCCAGCGCTGCGCCCCAGGCATAATCCTGCGGCGTTTCCGGGGTGGCATCCTGGCTCCAGCCCGGCAACGCCGCGCCGAGCAACGCACAAAAAAGTATCCGTCTGATGATCGTCATTATCCTTGTTCCTCGTTATGCGTCTGTTGTACCCGGGGCGGCAACGGTGAGAAATAGCCCACGATCAGCACCAGCACCGCCACGCCGATAAAGGCGACCGCGCGGGCCAGCCCGCCGCCGCCCGCGCTGTCCACCAGCATCAGTTTTACAATCACCACGCCAAGTAACGCCGCACCGCACAGCCATTCATGCCGCGATACCTGCCGGGCGGCGCGCAGCATCACCAGCAGCGCCACCAGCATCCAGAACAGCGCGAAGCAGGTCTGTACCAGTCGGGACGACCATAGAGCGCTTACCGACCAGTCGATCGCGCCATACCACGCGAGGCTGCGCAACAGCAGGCCGTTCAGCCACCAGAAGGCAAGCCCTGCCAGCAGTAGCGGCACACGTTTATGGATCTCACGTCCCTGCTGCGGGAAATAGCGGGCGCACAACCGCGCCAGCGCGAGCAGCGCCAGTAAAGCAAAGGCGGCGCCCTCCTCCAGCGGATTGAGCAATGGCCGGTAGCCCTGCTCCATCACCACGCCATCATCAATATTGGTCAGCAGCAGCATCACCAGCAGGAATAAGCCCATGGGGGCCAGCGCCAGCGTGCCGTACCACTGCGGCCAGACGCGAAGCGGCCACAGCGAGCGTTGCAGACCGGCGCGCACCAGCAGGATCACCGCTGCCGCCGCCGTCATCGCCAGACCCGCCTGCCACGGGAACATGCCCCACGACAGCGCATCGATATACCACCACAGCTCTGCCGCCAGCGCGGCGATAATCATCCAGAACAGCGACAGGTGCAGTCCCTGCGAAAGATAAGGCGCGGGCGGCGTGCGCTGTTGATACAACAGCCAGAACGCGGACGGTAGCGCGATACACCAGGCGAGATTTTGCCAGCCAGCGCTGAAGATCGCCCCCTGGGCGGCGATCTGCCAGACCAGCGTCGCCAGCATCAGCGGCCACAGTAGCCAGACGCTATAGCTGAGCGCGCGCCAGCGCAGCCGTTGCGCGGCCCACCGCCAGCCATGCACGCTCAGGGCGATGAACGCCAGCAGGCCCGGCAGGTCGTTCATCCACCGGCTTAAGGTCAGCGCCGACAGCCCGTGCAGGGCCAGCAGCCAGAAGATAATCCCCCCTGCCAGCAGGCCATAGCTGCCCTGCGTATTCAGGCCGCGCCATAGCCAGGCGGCGGCGATCCACGTCAGGCTCAGCACCGCAAAAATCATCAGTTGTGACAGCGCCGGAAGCAGATCCTGCACCGCCCACAGCGCGCTGCCCACGGCCAGCAGCAGTAAACCGGTGCCGCTGTAGCTCATTCGCCGTTGCTGTTGCTGAACGCCCAGCCACAGTATGCCCAGCCCTTCCAGCGCCCAGGCCATCGACGTCCAGCGCGCAGAAAGCGCCAGCGGGATCGCCAGCGTGACAAACGCGCCGCCCAGCGCCAGCGCGGCCAGCACCAGCGGCCGCCCGAGTTCAGGTTTACGCCGCAGTACCAGCCACGCCAGCAGCAGATAAAACGCACCAAACCCGAGCGCGGAAAACGCCGGGCCAAAGGGGAAATTCTGAGTTAGCGCGTACTGCATGCCAAAACCGATCAGCGGCGGCGCGAACAGCAGTACGCCGTCAATAATGCGTTTGCCGCCGCCCTGCGCGCGCAGTGACAGCCCGACGCTCAGCACGCCGAACAGCACAATATTGGCGATCAGGAACAGCTGGCAACTGAGGTAAAACTCAGGCCGGTAGCCATACAGTCCCCACACGCCGCCGACGCCAAAGGTAAACAGCAGACCAAGCAGGTTGAGCACCCGCCAGTGCTGCCAGACGCTGATGGCAAGAATGCCGCAGGAGAGCAGCAGATAGAACGAGAACAGCCCGATATGGCTGCCGCCGCCGGTAGAGAGCAGCAGTGGCGCGAGATAACCGCCGAGACTGGCGAGCATCGCCAGGCTTAAGGCGCGCTGCAATACCGCCAGCCCGACGCTCACCGCGCAGATCAGCAGCAGCAAAGCAAAAGCCAGCGTCACAGGCAGCATCTGCCAGAGCCGGAACGCGCCGAAGACCGTCAGATAGAGCACGCCGGTTGCGCCACCTTGCAAAATGAGCGCATAGACCGGTTGTTTATGGCGCAGTCGCCAGCCGAGCGCCAGCAGTACCACGGCCGCCAGCGCCGCCACGCACAGGCGCAGTTCCAGCGGAAACAGATCCCGCTCGACGGAATAGCGGAATAAAAACGCCAGCCCGAAGAACAGCAGCAGAATGCCAAGTTTTGCCAGCGGGTTGCCGCGCATAAACCAGCTCACCAGCGAGGTGATCATGCCGCCTTGCGGTTCATCAGATACGGGCTTGCTGGTCGCCGCCGGGGTGACGGCGACCGGCTCAGACAACGCCGGTTTCGCCGCCCAGGGATCGACAGCGGGGGGAGTAGGTGCAGGCACAATGACCGGCGCAGGAACCGGTTCCGGCTCCGCTATCCGTTCAGGCAGCGGTTGCGGCGCAGGCGCATTTGCCTGTCCCGCCAGCTGCTGCTCCAGCGCCGTCAGCCGTTCACGCAATACGCCCAGTTCCCGCTGCGTATCGCTGCTTTTTCGCCACGCTCTGATCGCCAGCGCAGGGGCGACAATCAGGGCGAAAAAGAGAACAAGACCGGCAACCAGCAAAAGCTCATCCATGGTTTTACCTTCGGTTCGGTGATCACTCCCGAAAGGATATTACATTTCTTTTCAACCCTGATAAAAATGTTTCGAAAGGTTCAGCGGTTGCGCCACAGCGTGGCGGAAATCGCCGGTAGCGACAGCACATTATCCTCGATGGTGCCGGTACCCACTTTGCACTGCCAGGCCGGAACATCCACCAGCGGCAAATCCGTCAGCACCACCTCGCAGGCCTTGCCACGGTTGATCGCCACCAGCACGCGTTCATGCTGGAAAACGCGCACAAACACCACCACATCGCCTTCGGCATGCAGTACCTGACAGCCGCCGTGACGCAAAGCGCGGCTTTTCTTGCGCAGCGTCGCCATCTGCTGATAAAGCGCGAACAGCGTGGCATCCTGTTTTTCTTTGTCCCACGGGAACGGCTTACGGCAGAAGGGATCGTTGTTGCCATCCAGTCCCACTTCATCGCCGTAATAGATACAGGGCACACCGGGCCAGCTGAACAGCCAGACCACCGCCAGCGGCATCCGCGCGATGTCCTTGCCAAGCAGCGTTTTAAAACGCGAGGTGTCGTGGCTGTCGAGCTGGTTAAACATGCGCAACTGTTGCTGATGCGACAGCCCGGCGCGGTAGTTATCCATCCACGCCATGCAGGTGGCGGCATCAATATGCTGCGGATCGTAGGAAATATCGGTGTTCGCGAGGAAGCCCCACAGCGGAATGGTAAAGCCGCGATAGTTCATCGCCGCGTCTTCAGCATCCGCCTGCAACCACTGCCGTGCATCACCAAAATGCTCACCCACGATATAGGCTTCCGGCTGCGTCTCTTTCGCCGCCTGACTGATACCGCTGATGTGCAGCAAATTATTACGCGCGCCGCCTGCTTCACCCAGCATATGCACCACATCCAGCCGCCAGCCGTCCATATTCCAGGGTGCTTTCAGCCAGTGACGCACAATACTGTCTTCCCCCTTATAAATCTCCTCCACCAGCGAGGCAGACTGATAATCCAGCTTCGGCAGGCTGGCGTAGCCAAGCCAGTCAAGGGCATGGCCCTCGTCGGAAAAACTGTACCATTCGCGCCACTCGGACGCCGGGTTATGGCATGCGCCGGTGGTGCCACGATTATGCCGGTCAAACCAGGCATGGGAGTCGCCGCTGTGGTTAAACACGCCGTCGAGCACCAGGCGGATCCCCTCACGCTGCGTGTTCGCGCGCAGCCGCAGCAGCGCCTGATCGCCGCCGAACTGCGGGTCGACGTGGCGATAATCTTCGGTGTCGTATTTGTGCACGCTGGGGGCGACAAATACCGGGTTAAGGTAGAGCGCCGTGACGCCAAGCTTTTTCAGGTAGGGCAGCTTTTCGCTGATGCCGTCCAGATCGCCGCCGTAAAAGGTTGATCCCCCCGCCTCGCCGGTGAGGGGTTCATCCCAGTCGCGCAGCACGATCTCGTGCCCGGCGGCGTGATGGTAATAAACGCTGTCCTGCTGCGGGGTGCGCGGCTGGCTGCGGGCAAAGCGATCGGGGAAGATCTGATAAAACACCTGATCCGCCACCCACTGCGGGCCGGTATCCGGGCAGTCGATGGCAAATTGCTCCAGCCGTGCAGGGGGAAAATCGCTAAAGCCCTGTGGCGTAAACCAGCGCTGGCGGTCCGCCCACAGCAGTTTAAAACTGTAGCGGCGGCGCGGTTGTCCTTCAGACACGTCAATGGCGATCCGCCAGGCGGCCACGCCCGGACAGGGCGCGCGACGCAGCGGGTGCATCGTAATAGACGTCTCTTCGTTGTCCTTCTCCGTGCGCAATTTAACCTGAGCAGGCAGATCGTTGCCCGCCAGCCACAAGGTTATAAAAAGCTGATCTTTATTGAGTTTTACAAATGGCGCTACCGGAAGATGCCAGGCGTTCAACATCGTTTTACCCCTTGCTGAAAAATGACGCCACCTTGCCACAGCAACGTGAAAGTTCACTCATCATACTGCTGATAATTGGGGGAGGAGTATGGGGGAGGAGGAAAATCAAAGGCATTGCCGGGCGGCGTGGCGCACACCCGGCAAAAAATTGCGTAAATCAGGCCGTTTTACGATCGTAACGGCGTTTGAACATCCAGCCCACCAGCAGCAGCGCGATCCATGCAAAACCGACGTACAGCGAAATACGGGTTTCCGGGTGCCAGCCAATCAGCGCAATGATAAACACCAGGAAGATCAGACCGGCCACCGTGGTAGGCACGCCGCCCGGCACTTTAAACTTCAGCGCCGCGACCTCTTCCGGCGGCAGGCGGCGACGGAAAGCGATCTGCGACAGCAAAATCATGATCCACACCCACACAGTGGCGAAGGTCGCCAGCGAGGCGATTACCAGGAAGACATTTTCCGGCATGATGTAGTTAAGCCAGGCTGCAAACAGTAGCGCTACCGTCATCACCACCACCGTTACCCACGGAATGCCGTGACGGGAGGTTTTCGCGAACATCTTCGGCGCGCTGCCCTGCTCGGCCATGCCGTGCAGCATACGTCCGACGCCAAACACATCGCTGTTAATGGCTGACAGTGACGCGGTCAGCACCACAAAGTTGAGGATGCTGGCGGCAAAGGTGATACCCAGATGCTGGAAGGTCAGCACGAACGGACTGCCGTTGGTGCCTACCTGGTTCCAGGGGTAGATGGACATGATCACAAACAGCGTGCCGACATAAAACACCAGAATACGCATCGGCACGGAGTTGATGGCGCGCGGAATAGAGGTCTGCGGATCTTTGGCTTCCCCGGCGGTAATACCGATGATTTCGATACCGCCGTAGGCAAACATCACCATCTGCAATGACATCACCATGCCGAGCCAGCCGTTGCTGAAGAAGCCTCCGTTGCTCCACAGATTATGGATGCCGGTCGGTTCGCCGCCATTGCCAATGCCCCAGATGATGATGCCGAAGCCCGCCGCGATCATCACGATAATAGTGGCGACTTTAAAGAACGAGAACCAGAACTCCAGCTCGCCGAACACCTTGACGCTCATCAGGTTAACGGCGCAGATGATCATCACCACGCTCAGCACCCAGATCCAGTGCGGCACCGTCGGGAACCAGACGCCCATATAAATGCCGAATGCGGTGACATCGGCAATAGCGACAATCAGGATCTCAAAACAGTAGGTCCAGCCGGTGATGTAGCCTGCCAGCGGGCCGAGGTTTTCCTGGGCATAGCGCGAGAAGGAGCTGGCCGCCGGGTTGTGTACCGACATCTCGCCCAGCGCACGCATAATGATATAGGCTGCCGCGCCGCCAATAATATAGGCCAGCAGCACGCTCGGTCCGGCCATTTTGATGGCATCCGCCGAACCATAGAACAGGCCCGTGCCAATCGCCGAGCCGAGCGCCATAAAGCGGATGTGCCGGGTGCTTAACCCCCGCTTTAGCTTGTTAGTACTTTCCATTGTTTCCCGTGCCATAACATAAATAAAAAAACCACGGGATGGTAAGCCCCGTGGTTATGACAAGCAACCCTTGATCAATGTGCGCGGGAAGTCACCTGACGCCCTGCGGCACGATCCCAGACCACGGCCAGTACCACGATCACGACGGTTGGCATCAGCCACGCCAGCCCCTGCTCTGCCAGCGGTAAGCGCTGGGTCCAGTCCGGTAACACCCCGCCAATGGCGGACGCTTTGATACCGTCAAGGACGCCGAAGGCCAGGCTGATGAACATCGCGGGGGCGATGATGCGCGACGAATTATGCCACCATGAACGGGTAAAGCTTAATACAACCAGTGCGATACACGGCGGATAAATCGCGGTCAGCACCGGAATGGAAATCTGGATCAGGTGGCTCAGGCCGAGGTTGGACACCAGCATGGAGAAGCCGCCAAGGATAAACGCCAGCGTGCGGTACGAGAACGGCAGATACTGGGCGAAGAATTCCGCGCAGGCGCAGGTCAGGCCGACCGCCGTCACCAGACAGGCGAGGAAAATCAGCGCCGCCAGCAGCAGGCTACCCGCACCACCAAAGGTGTGCTGTACGTAAGCATGAAGAATGGCCGCGCCGTTGGCAGACTGTTCTACCAGGGTGCCGCTGTCAGAGCCGAGGCGGAACAGCGCCAGGTACAGCAGCGTCAGGCCAACACCGGCAATCAGGCCCGCCCAGATGGTGTAGCGGGTCAGCAGACGGGAATCGGTCACACCGCGCGAACGGGCGGCGTTAACGATGACGATACCGAAGACCATCGCGCCCAGCGTATCCATGGTGAGATAGCCGTTCACAAAGCCGTTAGAGAAGGCAGCATTTTCGTAAGCATCCATCGCACTGCTGATCGGGCCAGCCGGCCAGACGAGCGCGGCAACGGACAGCACCGTCAGGGCGATGATTTTCATCGGCGCAAGGAAGTTACCCACGGTATCGAGCAGTTTGCCCGGATAGAGCGACACCAGGATCACCAGCGCAAAATAGATCAGGCTGTAGATCATCAGCGGCATCGCGCCGTCGCCGGTCAGCGGAGCAATACCCACTTCAAAGGAGACGGTGGTGGTTCGCGGGATAGCAAACAGCGGTCCGACCGCCAGATAGCAGACGGTGGCAAGCAGCACGCCCGCCGCTTTGCCGATCGGCATACTGAGGCTGTCCACGCCGCCACCCACTTTCGCCAGGGCGATCACGGTCAGCACCGGCAGGCCAACGGCGGTGATCAGAAAGCCGAACGCTGCCGTCCAGACGTGCTCACCGGCCTGCAGGCCGACCATTGGCGGAAAAATGATGTTACCTGCGCCGACGAAAAGGGCGAAAGTCATAAAGCCCAGAGCCATGATGTCTCGTGGTTTTAAACGATGAGTCATAAACGTGTGCTGCCTGTGGATGTGGTGTTGGTAACGATGAAATGTTCGCCAGTGCCTTTGGAACAATACGACGGCAATTTCTCTCAATTTCAGCGGGATATGCTTCCCGCATGACGTGGCGAAGAATAGTTTTTCGATTTACCACGCAAATACAGCCGGTATGACAGTATCAGGGGCGCAATTTAAACGCTTATAACGTTTAAAGGCAAGACGGGATCGTAAAAGCAGATGGTTATACTACGCTGGAGAGCGTTAATAGCGTAAAAATCTATGTATAAGAAAAACACATGGCTTATCATGCGAACAAAAAATAATCAGCCGTACAATAATCGGTCGGAAAAAGGTGAACCGGAACGCAAACAGGCCAAGGAGTGCTGGCCTGCGGAAAGTTAAGCTGACAGCGCCGGGTTCAGGCGCTGTTTTTGGCGATCAACCGTTCCGGCAGAATAAAACTGAAACGCGTGCCCTGCCCTGGCGTACTGGTAATGTTCAGGCGGCTGTCGTGATGATTCACCGCATGCTTGACGATGGCCAGCCCCAGCCCGCTGCCGCCCGTTTGCCGTGATCGCGCTTTATCCACCCGGTAGAAACGTTCCGTCAGACGCGGAATATGCTCAGCCGCAATACCCGGCCCGTTATCCTCGACGCTAAATTCTGCGCCGTGAGGAACACGCTTCCAGCTCACCACAATATGCGTGGCGGGCGGCGTATGGTTGACCGCGTTATAGACAAGGTTAGAAATCGCGCTGCGCAGCTGATCTTCACTGCCCAGCACTTTTAGCGAGCTGTCGATATGGAATTCGATGGTCTGCTTTTGCTGGCTGAGGGTTTGCGCTTCCCGCTCCACCACCCGCAGCATCATCGGCACATCAATGGTTTCGTTCAGCATTTGCACCGGCGAGGCTTCGATTTTTGACAGCGTCAACAGCTGGCGCACCAGTCCTTCCATACGCGAAGTCTGCTCGCGCATGGTGTGCAGCGCCTTTTCACGCGTCGCGCCTTCCAGCGCTTGTTCCTGCATCATTTCCAGATAGCCCTGCAACACCGTTAACGGCGTGCGCAGTTCATGGCTGACGTTGGCAAAGAAATTACGCCGCGCGCCCTCCAGCTGGTGCATCTGGGTCACATCGCGCGCCACCATCAGCAATTGTTGCTCGCTGTAGGGCATGACGCGAATTTCCAGATGACGGCCATTATTGAGCACCAGGTTGAGGGGCTTAAGAAACTCCTGACGTTTCAGATACTGGGTAAATTCGGGATAGCGCAGCAGGTTGAGGATGTTCTGGCCGTTATCGTCCGGCCAGCGCAAGCCCAGCAGTTGCTGGGCCAGCCCGTTACACCAGAAAATCATGCCTTCCGCAGTGGTGAGCACGACGGCATCCGGCAGCGACTCCGCACCGCTGCGAAAGCGTTTGATCAGACTGCCCAGTTCACGACGTCGCTTTTTATTACGCATCTGCATCTGATGCAGACCGTATAACAGCGGCTCCCAGCTACCGTGTCCCGGCGGCGGCGTCATGCTTCTGTCCACCCAGAGCCACCAGGAGAGCTGTAGTAAGTTCCAGAAATGCCAGACCAGTAATCCGGTGACGGCCGCCAGTAAAAACCACGGCAGATAACCAAACAGGGCACCGAGAATCAACGCCGGGAGACAACAGAGCACCAGCTCCATCACCAGCCTTTTCCATGACAGCCGTTCCAGCACGCGTCACACTCCCTTCAGATGTTAGAAACGGGTCGAAAAACGGTAACCCGTGCCGCGAACGGTCTGCACCATACGATCGTGGCCGCTGTGTTCCAGTGCTTTGCGCAGGCGGCGAATATGCACGTCAACCGTGCGATCTTCAACATAAACGTTGGTGCCCCAGACATGGTTCAGCAACTGTTCACGGCTGTAGACGCGTTCCGGATGGGTCATAAAGAAGTGTAATAGCTTAAATTCGGTAGGCCCCATATCGAGGGGATTTTCGCCGGTCATTACGCGGTGGGAACCCGGATCCAGGCTCAGGCCCTGCATTTCGATCACTTCTTCCACCGCCATCGGCGATATGCGTCGCATCACGGCTTTGATCCGCGCCACCAGCTCCTTGGGCGAGAACGGCTTGGTGATGTAATCATCCGCCCCGGTTTCCAGGCCACGCACCCGATCTTCTTCCTCGCCGCGCGCCGTCAGCATCATCACCGGAATGTCACGGGTCAGGGCTTCACGTTTCACATGTTTGATAAACTGGATCCCGGAACCGCCAGGTAACATCCAGTCGAGCAATATGAGATCGGGCCAGGGTTCATTTAACTGGTTCACCGCGCTGTCATAATCTTCCGCTTCGACAGGCTGGAAGCCGTTTTGCTCGAGGACAAAGCATACCATTTCACGGATTGGAGCTTCGTCTTCTACGACCAGAATGCGTCTCGCCATAATTTGCCCTGTATTTATTAAGTCGCCAGTATATGTTGCGGTGGCATTATGCGTCAGATTTATGACAGATTTATGAAAATGATGACGACCTGATGACTCAAGCCGTTGTTTTATGACACGCGAAAATGACCCCGTAACTATCTTCATGTCGCTTAACGTTTATAATCGGCTTCACGCTTTTTTGCCATGGGATCGTTATGCGCCTTCTTCACACCTCTGACTGGCACCTGGGTCAAAACTTTTACAGTAAAAGCCGGGCCGCGGAACACGCCGCGTTTCTTGACTGGTTGCTGAAAACCGCCGAAGAACAGCAGGTGGATGTGATTATTGTCGCGGGCGACATTTTTGATACCGGCTCGCCGCCGAGCTACGCCCGTGAACTCTATAACCGCTTTGTGGTGAATTTGCAGCAAACCGGCTGTCATCTGGTGGTGCTGGCGGGTAACCACGATTCCGTCGCGACGCTTAACGAATCCCGTGAAATTCTCGCCTTTTTAAATACCACTGTGGTCGCCACCGCTGGCAGCGCTCCCTTTATGCTCAAACGCCGGGATGGCACGCCAGGGGCGGTATTCTGCCCGGTGCCGTTTTTACGCCCGCGTGACATCGTGGTAAGCCAGGCCGGGCTCTCCGGCAGCCAGAAGCAGCAACATCTGCTGACCAGCATCACACAATATTACCAGCAGCAGTATGACGACGCCTGCGCGCTGCGCGGGGAACAAACGCTGTCGATTATCGCCAGCGGCCACCTGACCACCGTCGGTGCCAGCAAAAGTGACGCGGTACGTGACATTTATATCGGCACGCTGGACGCCTTCCCGGCGCAGAATTTCCCGCCGGTGGATTACCTCGCCCTTGGCCATATTCACCGCCCGCAACTGGTCGGCGGCCAGGAGCACATTCGCTACTGCGGCTCACCCATCGCGTTAAGTTTTGATGAAACCGGCAGGCCGAAAAGCGTCAATCTGGTGACTTTCAGCGACGGCAGGCTGGAGGCGGTAACCCCGTTAACGGTGCCGGTTACCCAGCAACTGGCGGTAATCAAAGGCGATCTGGCGGCCATCGGCGAACAGCTGGCGCAGTGGCGTGGCAATCCGGTCAGCCCGCCGGTGTGGCTGGATATTGAAATCACCACCGATGAATACCTGGCCGACGCGCAACGTAAAATCCAGGCGCTCACCGAGGGCTTGCCGGTCGAGGTGTTGCTGGTACGCCGCAGCCGGGAACAGCGGGAACGCCTGCTGGCAGGAGAACTGCGTGAAACCCTGAGCGAGCTGAAAGTGGAAGAAGTATTCGAGCGCCGGCTGGCGCTGGAAAGCCTCGACGAGGCGCAAAACGCGCGCTTACAGACGCTGTTCGCACAAACCGTTGATGCCCTGACGGAGGAGAACGACGCATGAAGATCCTCAGTCTGCGCCTGAAAAATATCAACTCCCTGAAAGGGGAATGGAAAATCGATTTTACCGCCGAGCCGTTCGCCAGTAATGGGCTGTTTGCCATCACCGGGCCGACGGGGGCGGGTAAAACCACCCTGCTCGACGCCATCTGTCTGGCGCTGTACCACGAAACGCCGCGCCTGAGCAGCGTGTCCCAGTCGCAAAACGACTTGATGACCCGCGACACCGCCGAATGTCTGGCAGAAGTGGAGTTTGAGGTCAAAGGCGTCGCCTATCGCGCTTTCTGGAGCCAGAACCGCGCCCGTAATCAGCCGGACGGCAATTTGCAGGCCCCGCGTGTCGAGCTGGCGCTGTGCGCCGACGGCAAAATCCTTGCCGATAAAGTGAAAGACAAACTGGATCTCACCGCCACCCTGACCGGGCTGGACTATGGCCGTTTCACCCGCTCGATGCTGCTCTCTCAGGGGCAATTTGCCGCCTTTCTGAATGCCAAACCCCGCGAGCGCGCCGAACTGCTGGAAGAGCTGACCGGCACCGAGATTTACGGTCAGATTTCCGCAATGGTGTTTGAGAAACACAAAGTCGCGCGACAGGAACTGGAAAAACTTCAGGCCCAGGCCGACGGCGTGCAGCTGTTAAGCGACGAACAGACGCAGACGCTCAACACAGGTTTGCAGGTACTTACTGACGAAGAAAAACAGCTGCTCGCCGCACAACAGCAGGCGCAGGCGCATCACCAGTGGCTGAGCGAAACCCGTCGTCTGAACGGCGAACAGCAGCGGGCGCAGGAGGCGTTAACCGCCGCCCATGCGGCATTGCAGGCCGCCGGCCCCGAACTGGAGAAGCTCAACCGCGCTATTCCGGCGGAAAAATTACGTCCTCACTGGCAGCAGTTACAGGCACGCCAGCAGGCGCTGCACCATGCACAGGGGCAGCACCAGAATGTGAATACTCGCTTACAACAGGTGCGCACCGGGCTGCAACAGACCTGGCAACTGGCACAGGTGGCGGCGACCACCCTGCAAACCGAGGTGGCGCAGGTTCAGCAGTGGCTCAGCGATAATGACCGTTTTCGCCTGTGGGGGGCAGAACTGGCGGGCTGGCGTCTGACCTTTGCGCAGCAGCAGCGGGATGAAAAACAGCGTGCTGAACTGCAACAGACGCTGCGCGCGACAGAGCAGGCCCTTGCCGCGCTGCCGCCTTCTTCACTCCATCTCGACCAGCAAGAAGTAAGCACTCATTTACAACAGCATCTGGCGGGCCGCAGCGGGCGTCAGCAACTGGCAATGCTGCATCCGCAATTTGCCGCGCTGGCCAGACGTCAGGCGCAGCACCAGCAGGAGCTGGCGGAGATGGACACGCAGCTCGCCGCGTGGGAGCTGCAACTTGGCGCGATCCGCCAGCAATACAAAGACAAACGCCAGCATGAAAGCGATGTGGAAAAGCTGGTGGAGCAGGAAAAGCTGATCCTGCGCCTCGAAGCGGAACGCGCGAATCTGCAACCGGACATGCCCTGCCCGCTGTGCGGCTCCACCTCGCACCCCGCCGTCGCGGCCTATCAGGCGTTGCAGCCTGGCGAAAACCAGCAGCGGCTGGCGGCGCTGAAAAAAGAAGTGGAAACCCTGCGCGAACAGGGCTTCGCCTTAAAAGGCCAGCTCGATACCCAGCGCCAGCACCGGGACAAGCTCGCCGCGACCCTCACGGCGATCCAGGAGGAAAGCGCCATGCTTCACGCCCACTGGCAGCAGCACTGTGCGGCGCTGAACATTGCGCTGACGCCGCAGGATGACGTGAGCGGCTGGCTGGCGGAGCAGGATCAGCATGAGCAGCAGTTGCGCCAGTTGCATGAACGTCTGACGCTGGAAGCAACGCTGCACAAAGAGCAGCAACGGGAGACGCTGCTGGCGGCGGATATCGCCCGGCAGCGTGATGCGCTGGATGCCGCGCTGGCAGAGCTGGGATTAACGCGTCCCGCGGTGAGCGACGAAGCGCAATGGCTGGCGGCGCGGCAGGAAGAAGCGCAACGCTGGCAGCAACAGCACGACACCTTGCCGCAACTGCGGGAAAAACGCAGTCGCCTCGACAGTTTGCTGGCGACACTGCACGACGACGGCACCACGCCGCCGCCGTTGCCGGAGCACGAACACGCCGCCGCACTGGGCAACTGGCAGACGCTTTACAGCGAGGCCAGTACGCTTGAAGGCCAGCTACGCCTGTTACAGGAGCAGATCCAGCAGCTGGAAACAGAGCGGGAACAGGCACACTCACAGTTCAGCACGGCGCTGGCGGCAAGTCCCTTCGCCGACGAGGGCGCCTTTCAGCACGCGCTACTGGATGACGCGCAACGGCAGGCGCTGGAGCAGCGTCAGCAGCAGCTTGAGCGGGCGCATCAGCAGCAAAGCGCGCTGCGAGATCAGGCCGCTACCGCGCTGGCGCAGCATCTGGCGACCCGTCCGCCAACGCTGGCAGACGACGCCGACATAGAGGTGCTGAATGCGCGGGTCACCGCCTTCGCCCAGCAACTGCGGGAAAACACCACCCGCCAGGGCGAGATCCGCCAGCAGCTAAAACAGGACGCCGAAAACCGCCAGCGTCAGCGGGCGCTGCTGGAGAGCATTCAGCAGAACGCGGCGTACGTGGAGGACTGGGCTTATCTGAATGCGCTGATCGGCTCGAAAGAAGGCGATAAATTCCGCAAGTTCGCCCAGGGGCTGACGCTCGATAATCTGGTGTGGCTGGCGAATAATCAGCTCACCCGCCTGCACGGACGTTATCTGCTGAAACGCAAAGCCAGTGAAGCGCTGGAGCTGGAAGTGGTGGATACCTGGCAGGCGGACGCGGTGCGCGATACCCGTACCCTCTCCGGCGGCGAGAGTTTCCTTGTCAGCCTTGCGCTGGCGCTGGCCTTGTCAGATCTGGTCAGTCATAAAACGCGCATTGATTCGCTGTTCCTCGATGAAGGTTTCGGCACGCTGGACAGCGAAACGCTGGACACCGCGCTGGATGCGCTGGATGCACTTAACGCCACCGGGAAAACCATCGGCGTGATCAGCCACGTAGAGGCAATGAAAGAGCGCATCCCGGTGCAGATCAAGGTGCGCAAAATCAACGGGCTGGGCTACAGCAAGCTCGATAAAGTCTGGGCCGTAGAGTAAGGCTTCTTCCCCCGTCCAGCCGGGCGGGGTCTACCGTTAAGGATGATCGCCGTGTCGGGTAGTATCAAAAAAGTGATTGTTTCGCTGGCGCTCGGAACCTTCGGGCTGGGTATGGCAGAGTTCGGCATTATGGGCGTGCTGACGGAGCTGGCGAAAGATGTGCAGATCAGCATTCCCGCCGCAGGGCATATGATCTCCTGGTATGCGCTGGGCGTGGTGCTGGGTGCGCCGATTATCGCCCTCATCTCGAATCGCTTCTCGCTGAAAAATATCATGGTGTTTCTGGCGCTGCTGTGTCTGGCAGGCAACGTGATTTTCACCCTCTCCTCGTCCTATGTGATGCTGGCCGTCGGGCGGCTGGTCTCCGGTTTTCCCCACGGCGCGTTTTTTGGCGTCGGGGCGATTATTCTGACCAAAGTCGCCCAGCCGGGACGCGTGACCGCCGCCGTGGCGGGGATGATCTCCGGCATGACCATTGCTAATCTCATCGGTGTGCCGATTGGCACCTGGCTGAGCCATGAATTCAGCTGGCGCTACACCTTCTGGCTGATTGCCGCTTTTAACATTGCGGTCATGGTGTCGATCCTGATGTGGATCCCGAACATTGCTGATGAGGCCAAAACACCGCTCTCCGAGCAGTTCCACTTTCTGAAATCCCCTGCGCCCTGGCTGATTTTTGCCGCCACCCTGTTTGGCAACGCCGGTGTTTTCGCCTGGTTCAGTTATATCAAGCCGCTGATGATCTTTGTCTCCGGCTATGAGGAAACCACCATGCCGGCGATCATGATGCTGGTGGGGTTGGGAATGGTGCTGGGGAATATGCTGAGCGGCAAGCTGTCGCGCTGGTTTTCGCCGCTGCGCATCGCGATGATCACCGATCTGGTGATTGCCGTCGCGCTGGCGCTGATTTTCTGCTTCGCGTGGAGTAAAACCGCGTCGCTGGGCCTGGCCTTTATCAGCTGCGCCGGGCTGTTTGCCCTCTCTGCGCCGTTGCAGATCCTGCTGCTGCAAAATGCCAGAGGCGGCGAAATGCTGGGAGCGGCGGGCGGACAAATCGCCTTTAATCTGGGTAGCGCAGTGGGAGCGTTCTGCGGCGGAATGATGCTGACCGCCGGGCTGGCATATCAGTATGTGGCCTTACCGGCGGCGTTGCTGTCGTTATCGGCCATGATCTCACTGGTGTTTTACAGCCGCCTGAAACGCTATGGGGCGGCTGCGTCTGCGGTACAGTAATTACGTCTGCGGCCACAGCCAGGCCGCGCCGCGTACCCCGCTGGAATCGCCGTGTACCGCTTTGCGGATCGGCGTTTCGCATTCGCCGCCGAACACCCAGTTTTTTACCAGCGTCGGCACGGTTTTGTACAGACGATCGACGTTGCTCATGCCGCCGCCCAGCACGATCACATCCGGATCGAGGATGTTCACCACATGGGCCAGCGATTTCGCCAGCCGCAGTTCATAGCGGCTCAGCGCCAGTTCAGCGACAGGATCCTGCTCGCCCACCAGCCGGATAATCTCGTTACCTTTCAGCGGCTGGCCGCTTAAACGATGGTAATCGGTGGCAAAACCGGTGCCGGAAATAAAGGTCTCGATGCAGCCTTTTTTACCGCAGTAACAGGGGACTTCGTCGCGATAGCGCAGTTCGTCTTCATCCATCCACGGCAACGGATTATGACCCCACTCCCCCGCCGTACCGTTGCCGCCAATATGAGCGTGGCCGTTAAGGGCGATGCCGGAACCGCAGCCGGTGCCGATGATTACCGCGAACACGGCTTGCGCGCCCGCCGCGGCGCCATCGACGGCTTCGGAGACCGCCAGGCAATTGGCGTCGTTCGCCAGCCGCACTTCACGGTTGAGCCGCGTGCTGAGATCTTTATCGAAGGCCTGACCGTTGAGCCAGGTGGAGTTGGCGTTTTTTACTACCCCGGTATAGGGCGAAATGGAGCCTGGGATCCCCATGCCGACGGTGCCGGTTTGCCCGGTCTCCTTTTCGGCCAGCTCAACCAACGTGGCAACGGTTTCAATCGTCTGCCCGTAGTCGTTTTTTGGCGTCGGCAAACGGTGGCGGAACAGCTGTTCGCCGCTGTCGCTGAGCGCGATAACTTCTGTTTTGGTACCACCTAAATCAATTCCTATACGCACGGAAATCTCCTTCTTTTTCGCCGAATATCAACAGAGTAGGATCCCTGCCCCGTATTAGCAATGCATCGAAAGTGACAATTCGTTATTATGCCCGCTGCATTTAACGACAAGGCCGTGAAAATTATCATGCTGTGGTTCAAAAATTTGATGGTTTACCGTCTTAGCCGCGATGTTTCATTGCGTGCAGAAGAGATGGAAAAACAGTTAGCCGCGCTAACCTTTACACCTTGCGGTAGCCAGGATATGGCGAAAACCGGTTGGGTGCCGCCGATGGGTTCACACAGTGACGCACTGACCCATACCAACAATGGCCAGATCATTATTTGCGCCCGCAAAGAAGAAAAAATTCTGCCGTCGCCGGTGATCAAACAGGCGCTGGAAGCCAAAATTGCGAAGCTTGAAGCCGATCAGGGCCGCAAGCTGAAGAAGACCGAAAAAGATTCGCTGAAAGATGAAGTGCTGCATTCACTGTTGCCGCGCGCGTTCAGCCGTTTCAGCCAGACGATGATGTGGATCGACACGGTAAACGGACTGATCATGGTCGACTGTGCCAGCGCCAAGAAAGCGGAAGATACGCTGGCGCTGCTGCGTAAGAGCCTTGGCTCGCTGCCGGTGGTGCCGCTGACGCTGGAAAATCCCATTGAACTGACGCTGACCGAATGGGTACGCTCCGGCAGTGCGGCGCAAGGGTTCCAGTTACAGGACGAAGCCGAGCTTAAGGCGATGCTGGAAGATGGTGGCGTGATCCGCTGTAAGAAACAGGATCTCGTCTGCGACGAAATCGCCGTGCATATCGAAGCCGGGAAGCTGGTCACCAAACTGGCCCTCGACTGGCAACAGCGTATCCAGTTTGTGATGTGCGACGATGGTTCGATCAAACGTCTGAAGTTTTCCGACGAACTGCGCGATCAGAATGAAGACATCGATCGTGAGGATTATGCCCAGCGCTTTGACGCTGACTTTATCCTGATGACCGGGGAACTGGCGGCACTGATCCAGAATCTGGTGGAAGGGTTAGGCGGCGAAGCGCAACGCTGATCCCGAGGATCTGCCCCCTCGCCTGAGGGGGCAGGTCACTGCATTACAGATAGCGGCAAAGATACGCGCTTGGCTCGGCCACCTGTAAATGGAATTCGCTGTGGCCAGGCACGTTGAATACCTCTCCCGCAACATAGACTTTCCACTCCGTTTCACCCGGCAGCAGCACATTTAACGCCCCGCTCACCACCGTCATTTCTTCCGGCTGCGCCGTCGCGAACGTATATTCGCCTTCCGCCATCACGCCGACGCTGGCACGGCCAGTGCTGCTGCTGGTAAAACCAATGGATTTCACTTTACCGGAAAAGTATTCGTTACTCTGAAGCATGGGCTGGCCCTTATCTGTGTAGTGTCTGGAAATCCACTATAGGGGCCAGGCTTTGGGGCTGTCACGTAAAATCGCTGTTACATCAGCAACTCGGAGGCGAGACGCGCGACCAGTACGTTAGAAAGCAGGACGGGCACGTCGAGGGATTTTTGCAGGTGATCGCGGTGCGCCTGATGGAAACCGAGACAGTCGAGCATCAGCACGTCGGCACCCTGATCGATCAGGGTTTTGCCCGCATCCGTCAGCTGTGCCCCGATAGTGTCCTGCGGATTAGCAATGGCGTAGAGCGGCTCGTTCGACAGCGCCTGCCATTTTTGCTGCTGCTCACCAAGTAACTCCACCATCGGTACCAGTACACCCACCTGATGACCATCAATAATGGAAGCGACCAGCGGCGGAATGATACGTTGGGGTTCAAGCAGGATAGCGTTACGGGATTTCAGTCCTTCAATTTTATCGTTATACATCAGTATAATGACGTCATACCCCTGCTTATCCAGCACCTCGATCACGCTTTGCAGATCGCGCTTTACCTTCTGCCGCGAGACTTTAACCACCTCGCCATTGTTAAGCAGCGCACGGATCTCGTCCTCGCCCGGCCCTGCGGTGTAATCTTCAAGGGCATCGGCGGGATCCATGTTCCCCATCAGGCTGACATGGGTGATCTGATCTTCGGCTATATGCTCGGTTAAGAGCGGCAGTACAGCATTGATAGGCACCACACCGATAGTGAGGATCGCCAGCGTCGCACTCATGATTCTTTCCGCCTTCTTCACTTCTGTTATTCGGGACTGACATCTGCTCACGCCAGAGGGGGCGCGAGTGGACCGGGTATGATCGTCGCAGAAAAAAGCGTAGCAGCAGATATGACCGGAGCGTGACTATTTTTGTAAGCGTTTACATAAACGCCAGTAATTTCCCATAAAGGAAAATAAAATTTCCCCCGCGAGGCGGGGGAAAGATATTACGATTTTTCGGGATCTTCGTAACGGCGCTTGGCATCCAGCGCTTCCTGCTCCGTCTCGTGTTCACTGATCAGCGAATCAGGCTTTGGGTGATCGGCTCGCAGTTGATACCAGGTCACCGTTTCAGTCTGATTTCCTTTTTCAACGGTCACAATACGCGCTTCTCTTGGGTACGGTGGTCTTGTCGGCATAGCACTTCCTTTTTTATCAGTTTTTATCAGTCGTACCTGGAGTATAGCCAAAGGTGGCGTTCTGGCTTTAGCTTGCGCGCGCCAGTAACAGTACCGCCTGAATGTCAGCCACCACGTTTTCCGGATCCTGTGCGCCATTCACCACATAGTGCGCGGCGTCGCGATAGAGGGCGTCGCGCTCGGCAAGAATTTCGCTCACTTCTTCGCTGATGGGTTTGCCGGTCAGCGTCGGACGCTGGGTGGCTTTTGGCGTGGCTTCAAGGCGCTGCGCCAGCACGTCCACCGGGGCGCAGAGATAAATCACGATGCCCTTCTCGCGCATAAACTGACGATTGAATTCGCTGAGGATGATGCCGCCGCCGGTGGCGATCACCGTTGAGGGCATGGTCACGCTTTGCAGGGTCGCGGTTTCCCGCGCGCGAAATCCTGACCAGCCCTCTTTTTCAACGATACCGGCCACGGTCATCTGCGCCTGCTCCTGCAATACGCGATCGGTATCGACAAACTGGCAGTCCCGGACCCTGGCGAGCTGTACGCCGATGGTGGTTTTTCCGCATCCGCGGGCGCCAGTTAGAAAGATGGGTAACGTCATGACCTGGTGATCTCCCTGGTTCCGCCACGGGCGGAACGAGATAATGTGAAAACTAAAAAATGATGATGCGATGCAGTCAAGCGTAAATAAATCATTACACAGAAAGCAGTAAACTGCGGCAATACTGATTTTAGCGAGAAATTATGCACGTAAAAGTGTAAAGATAAAATGGCAAGCCCACCTTACTGAATGCGTCGTCCGTTGACAAGCTTTCAGCTTCCGCTGGTGCTTTCGCGGCGGCGTTTTACGTCCAGCAGCCATTTATCCAGCTCGGCGGCAAAGTGCTGGCGATCGCGCTGGGAGAGCGTATCCGGTCCGCCAGTCTGTATGCCGCTGGCGCGCAGGGTATCCATAAAATCGCGCATGGTCAGGCGTTCGCGAATAGTAGCCTCGGTGTAACGCTCGCCGCGCGGATTCAGCGCCGCGCCGCCTTTGGCGATGACTTCCGCCGCCAGCGGAATATCGGCGGTGATCACCAGATCGCCAGGGCTGCACAGGCGCACAATTTCGTTATCCGCCACGTCAAAGCCCGCTTCCACCCGCAGAGTGCGGATAAACCGTGATGGCGGTACGCGCAGGGTCTGATTGGCCACCAGCGTCAGCGGGGTTTGCGTACGCTCGGCGGCGCGAAATAACACTTCTTTGATTACGTTCGGACACGCATCGGCATCCACCCAAATCACCATATTGACTCCTGTTAAACGATTACGCCTTATTCTCGCCTGAATCGCCTCTGCCCGCAAAGACTACAAGGAAGCTTTAGCCCTGCAGACGGATCCACGTTAAGCTATAAACCCAATCAATGAAAAACCAGGGACTGACGTGATGGACAAAAAAATTGGTTTTATCGGCTGCGGCAACATGGGCAAAGCGATCCTCGGCGGTTTGATTGCCAGCGGCCAGGTGCTGCCGGGCCAGATTTGGGTATATACCCCCTCTCCCGATAAAGTCGCTGCGCTGCACGATCAGTACGGCATTAATGCTGCTGCCAGTGCCCAGGAAGTGGCGCAGGTCGCGGATATTGTGTTTGGCGCGGTAAAACCTAACGCCATGATCAAAGTGCTGAGCGAAATCACCTCCAGCCTCAATAAAGATACGCTGATTGTTTCCATCGCGGCTGGCGTGACGCTGGACCAGCTGGCGCGCGCCCTTGGCCACGATCGCAAAATCGTACGTACGATGCCTAACACGCCTGCGCTGGTGAATGCCGGGATGACCTCGATCACCCCTAACGCGCTGGTAACGCCGGAAGACATTGCGGATGTGGTGAATATTTTCCGCTGCTTCGGTGAAGCGGAAGTGATCGCCGAACCGATGATCCATCCGGTGGTGGGCGTCAGCGGCTCCGCGCCAGCCTATGTGTTTATGTTTATCGAAGCGATGGCGGATGCGGCGGTGCTGGGCGGTATGCCGCGCGAGCAGGCCTATAAGTTTGCCGCGCAGGCGGTGATGGGCTCCGCCAAAATGGTGCTGGAAACCGGTAAACATCCGGGTGAACTGAAAGATATGGTGTGCTCCCCTGGCGGCACCACGATCGAAGCGGTCAGAGTGCTGGAAGAGCGCGGTTTCCGTGCAGCGGTCATCGAAGCGATGAGCAAATGCATGGAAAAATCAGAGAAGCTCAGTAAAGCCTGAGTTCAGGCGGCGATTTCGGTGCGGTTACGCCCGGCTTTTTTGGCTTTGTAAAGCGCCACATCGGCGGCTTTCAGCCATTCGCGATAATGCAGCATATCGGCGGTTAAAGGCGCAACGCCGACGCTGATATGCAGCGTAACGTGCGGCGCGCAGCTCAGGCGGAAGGTGGCAAGCCTGGCATGGACGCGGCTCATGGCGGCGGCAGCGCTCTCGGCACTGGTGCCGTTCATGATCACCGCAAACTCGTCGCCACCGAATCGCCCTATTACATCTCCCCCGCGCAGGCTCATTTGCAGATGATGCGTCAGCGCAATGATCGCCTCATCGCCCACATCATGCCCGCAGGTATCGTTGATGGTTTTAAAATGGTCGAGATCGATGAGTAACACCGTGGATGTCAGTTCATGGCGACGACAGTTATCATATTCGTTGCGCAGCAGGATCTCCCAGTAACGGCGGTTATAGACGCCGGTCATGCCATCGCGGGTGCTCATGACCTGCAAACGCCGTTTTTGCGCCGCCAGCCGGTTGGCCGTTTTGTAACTTCCCCACGCGAACAACATCGGATAGAGCATCAGAAACGGGATCGACAGCCATCCTTCCAGCGGCGTGCTGGTCAGCACCACGGGGATGCCGGTGATTTGCAGCGTTCCCAGACAGGTCACCACCAGCAACAGCATCCCAAGGCCGCATAGTTTCGGGCCGCCTGCCCCCATCAGATTCACGCCAATCATCATCACCAGCGCGGCGGTGGGCATCACGTTGACGCCAATGATGGCGATCCAAATTCCGGCAAAGATCGCATCGGTTTTGAGGTTAGTGAGTTCGGCACGTTTTGGATCGCTGGCGCGCACCGCCCGTTGCCAGGCGAAGTGCGGCCAGATGAAGGCCCAGCTCAGCAGCACCAGCCACCAGCCACCGGCGAGGGATTGCGTCACCATCACGCCAGCCAGCGGGAAATAGAGGCCGCCGATGCCGGCGACGCGCGGCATCTTTGCGCGGCGGACAAATTGCTGCCCGGCGCGATACTGTTCGTCCTGACTTTGCAAGCTGTCACTGTCTGGTTGCGACGGCGCAGAGGTGTAAAAATTATTATCATTCATAATTTTTGGGAACATTCTGAAACATTTCCAAAAATTATAGGCAGGGATTTTTACCGGTCAGTATGAAATTTCGGGTGAGCCGCCGCGCAGCGTCACCCGTTCGTACCAGCCTTATTTCTTCAGGCAGGCGCTCATAAACTTACTGCGATCTTCCCCTTTCAGGGATTGTTGCGTCGCCTGTGAGTTACATTCGCGCATTTTTTGCTGCTGAGGGGAGAGGCTTTTCTGGCCCGGTTCAACTTTGGTATTTTTCAGGCAATCGCTCATATAGGTTTTGCGCGCGTCGCCCTTCAGCGTCTGCGCCGTGGCCTGTTGATTGCAAATGGTCATACGTTGTTGTTGCGGGGTAAGTGTTTTTTCAGCGGCGCTGACCGCCATCATAAACAGCATGCCAAACAGCAGGGTAACCAGGAATGTTATTTTCATATCACCATCCTTCAGGGCAAGTGTACCTGTAAGCATGGTGCGTTCCGGGAAAAAAACCACCCGACGGCATAAATTTGCGCAATCGGGTGGCAGAAGGGATTACTTCAGGCCGAGGGCGTCTTTCATGGTGAAGAACAGATCCGTCTGATCGGTCAGCCCCACGACGTTAGCGGCATGAGGGCCGTAGGCGGCAATACGCAACTGCGCGCCGGTATGTTCCATCGACTCTTCTTCCGAGTTGCCGTAGGTCATCGCCATCATTGCGCCATCTTTGGTGGTCAGCATCTGGCTCAGGCCAGGGGCTTTACTGTCCGGCGCGATGATTTGGCTGGCGTGGGCATGGTCAGCCGTCACAATCACCAGCGTATTGCCATCTTTCTTCGCAAAGGCCAGCGCTTTTTGCACGGCTTCGTCCAGATCCACGGTTTCACCGATCTGACCGCACGGATTGGCGGCGTGATCCTGTTTATCAATGGACGCGCCTTCAACCTGCAGGAAGAAGCCTTTCTGGTTTTTGCTCAGCAGTTCGATAGCTTTATCGGTCATTGCAGCCAGCGTCGGCACGCTGTCGGTGCGTTTCGGGTTTGGCGTACAGGTGACGGCAGGCTTATCCAGATTACCGTGATAGCTGGCTTTTGGCCCTTCCCAGCGCACCGGCATATTGCCTTCCGAGAACAGCCCCAGCAGAGGTTTATCCTGGCTGGCGTCGGTGATCGCGGCCAGCCCGCTGGCATCGCTCACCAGCTGGTAACCGCGGATCTGTGCCTGCTCGCGCAGGGTTTTCCCCTGCCACTCTCCGGCAGTGGCAGTTTCCGCGAAGGTTTTCGCGCCGCCGCCGAGAGTGACATCCGGACGGGCATTCAGCAGTTGTTCGGTGATCGAGCCTTTACCGCCTTTTTCCAGCGCATTAAGGGCGCATTTTTCGCTGGTGACGCTCGGACCATAGCATTTACGGGAGATCACATGAGATACCAGCGCAGCGGGGGTGGCGTCCTGCAATTCAGCGGTCGAGACGTTACCGGTGGCATAACCTGCGGCTTTAGCGAGTTCAAGGATGGTCTGGTGATCTTTTTCGTGAATATCCACGCCCAGCGCGCCGTTGTAGGATTTCACGCCGGTAGACCAGGCGGTAGCGGAGGCGGCGGAGTCGGTCACGTAGTCCGGCTTACCGGTTTTTTTATCCAGCGAATAGTGCGTGTACTGGCCGGTCAGCGGCAACGCGTCAATACCTTTAAAAAATCCGCCTGCCCCTTCGGCATAATTTCGTGCTGCGGTAATTTCCGAGTCACCCATGCCATCGCCAATCAATAAAATAATATTTTTGGCGGGTTTATCATTCAGTGAATCGCGAATAGCCGCCGTCTGATCGGCAGATAAACGGCGTGCACCGCCCTGAGTCGTAATATCACCCTGGGCTGCGCGATTATCCAGTACCGCAGTGGACGACGTTTCCGCGTGAATGACGGGGGTAAACATCAACGGGAATAAGGCGATGAAAATTGCGCTCTGCTTCACTCTGTGATCTCCATGTATAAATACGCAAAGGTATAAAAGGAATAAACAGAGCGACTATAGGCATCCCCTGTGACAATGATGTGACAATCATTGTTTCAGTGACTTAACTGCGGGGATGCCTCAAAAGCTTCTTTACGTATTGCTGCAGCAGTTCAGAATCCTCTTCTGAGACTCCCGCATCCGGGCTGGCAGCCTCCAGCGCGCCTTCGATACTTTCGATCAGGGCGTTTTGTTCAGACGTCGCCATATGGCGAAGCAGTGCCGTCACCACGATCTCGAGCGCCTCGACTTGCGCGACCAGCTCTTTGGACTCTTCTTCCTTTTCAGCAAGTTTAACCAGCAACTCTGCGATGAGGTTTTTCATAGCGCTATTTCCTTATGTGATTTTCGCTGACGTTAGCACCAGTTTTGAGAATTGCAAAGTATCTAAAAGTATTATTTTTAGATCGCATTAATTCTTTTATAACCGAGGAATATTTTTTCCTGCGTCCGGCGATATATACAAAAAAACACGCTCTCAACAGCGCTGTAAAAACAACATGCTAGCGGGGCATTAAGCCCCGGTTAATAATAGTTCAATCTGGCTTACTTATTTGCCTGAATGCGGCGGCGAGTGCGTCTTAGCTCTACCGCCAGTTGCCAGACGTTAAATAACACCACCACGGCAGTGGCCACGAATACCCAGCGGAAACCCGCCATAGCCGATACCGTTGCCCCCATCAGCGGCCCGGCGACGTTGCCCAGATACATAAACGACTGGTTGTAACCAAAGATGCGCCCGGTGACCTGGTCACTGGAATATTTGAGCAGCAACGTCTGCACCGCCGGCATCATGGCACCATCCGCAAAGCCGAGCAGGAAGCGCAGCACGCCCAGTTGTAACGGCGAGGTGACAAAGGACATGGCAAAGAACAGCCCCACGGCGCAGACCAGCGTGGCCATCAGAATGCGCGCCGTGCCGATACGATCGCCAAGCTTACCGAGACGGGGCGCGGAGATCAGCGCCGAGACGCCGGGGATCGCGGCGATCATGCCACTGAGAAACGCGATATTGGCGGTGTCCGGCGACAGAGACTGAATAAACAGCGCCAGTATTGGCCCCACCGATCCGTTACATAACTGGATCACCATGGTGGTAACAAACAGGCTGATCACCAGCCGTGGGTAGGGTAACGAGGCAAATACCGCTTTGCCGGACAGACGCTGGGCTTTACTGATTTTTGGCCGCACGCCTTCTTTGATCAGAAACAGCGTGACCAGAAAACTCACCATCAGCAGGATAGCGGTGATGATAAATACCGCGCGCAGGCCGACATGATCCGCCAGAAAGCCGCCCATCAGCGGACCGCCGATCACACCGCTGATTTGTGCGGTGGAGAGCGTGCTGAGCGCCCAGCCGCTGCGCTCGCGGGGCACCTGAGAGGCGACCAGCGCCATGGCGTTAGGAATATAACCGGAGGTCAGCCCCATCACCCCGCGCAACAGCAATAACTGCCAGACGTTGGTGGCAAAGGCCTGTAACAGAATGGCGATGGCCATGCCCAGCGAGGCGCGCAGCAGCATCAGCTTGCGCCCTTTGCGATCCGCGAGGCTGCCCCACATTGGCGAGACAATCGCCGACACCAGGAAGGTAATGCTGAAGGTCAGCCCCGACCACATCGACAGCGCTTCATGGGAACTGACGCCGAGCTGCGCCACATACAGCGGCAGGAACGGCAGGATTTGGCTGATCGCCAGCCCGGTGAAAAAACAGCCGAACCAGACGGAGATAAGGTTTACTTTCCAGGCTTCCATAACAGGTTGTCATTCTTGTGTGGATCACCCATTAGCGACACAGGCCGTAGCCGCGCATACCAAGGTGAAAATGATTGGCGTGGGCCGCATTGTACTCCGGTCCCAGCCCGTTGCCGTAATAGTCGCAGCTGGCGCTGAGCATCGCTTTCAGCCAGGGTTGCGTTTTGTCCAGCTGCCAGCCGCGCAGCACGCTGACCTGCTGGCCGGAGGCGAGCCGAAACCCGCTGATATCCAGTGCATCCGCCGTAGCATGCTCGCTCAGGCGCGCGTTCTCACGGTGATAAATATTCCGGCAGGCATAGCTGCCGTAGTGGTCAATGCGCACCAGCGCACTGTTCATAAACTGCCGTGTCAGGGGCCGCGCTTGTTGATCGACAAACAGCGCAGAACTTAACGCCAGCGGGCATGAGGCCAGAAAACTGCTGCTGAGCTTAACCGGGCCAAAATCACGCACCCGCACCGCATTGGTCAGCGGGCAGGTACCGGTGCTGTTGGTCACTGACTGCGTGGTGATCAGCCCCTGCTGATTCGCCTCCGCCAGCAATGCGGCGCACTGCTCGGGCGGTAAACGGCGCAGCTTGAACTGGGTAATCACGCCGGGCGGATCGCTTAAGCGCAGCGGGGTAAATGGATTGTACCAGGCGGGCAGATGGCGATATCCCATCACGCCCGCTCCCAAAAGAACCGCGATCACAATCAGGCTTTTTCCTTTCACGCGTTCTCCTTTCAGGCTGAAAAAACATTATATCAGAAGGCCGGGAATCCGCCGATTTGACGTGGTAAGGTAGGGACTTTCATGACGTTAATGAGTGGATGTGGTGATGAAGAAGTTGCGGGTAGGCGTGGTGTTTGGCGGTAAGTCGGCAGAGCATGAAGTGTCGTTGCAGTCGGCGAAAAACATTGTGGAAGCAATGGATAAAGACCGCTTCGAGGTGGTGCTGCTGGGCATTGATAAGCAGGGGCAGTGGCACGTCAATGATGCAAATAATTACCTGCTGAACGCCGGCGATCCGGCGCGTATTGCGCTCAATCCTTCCGACACGCGCCTGGCGCAGATCCCAGGCCAGGCAGAACAGCCGTTGATCAATGCCGACAATGGCGCGCCGCTGCCGCACATTGACGTAATTTTCCCAATTGTCCACGGCACGTTGGGAGAAGACGGTTCACTCCAGGGGATGCTGCGCATGGCGAACCTGCCGTTTGTCGGCTCGGACGTGCTCGGCTCCGCCGCCTGTATGGATAAAGATGTCACCAAGCGACTGTTGCGCGATGCCGGGCTGAATATTGCGCCTTTTATCACGCTGACCCGGGCAAACCGCGAAAAGTACAGTTTCAATGATGTCAAAACCACGCTCGGCCTGCCGCTGTTTGTAAAACCGGCGAACCAGGGCTCCTCGGTTGGGGTCAGTAAGGTGACCACCGACGCGCAGTACGAGGCGGCTGTACGCCTGGCCTTCGAGTTCGATCATAAAGTGGTGGTAGAAAAGGGCATTGTCGGTCGTGAAATCGAATGTGCGGTGTTAGGTAACGACGAACCTGAAGCCAGCACCTGTGGTGAAATCGTGCTCAACAGTGAGTTTTACGCTTACGATACCAAATACATTGATGATAACGGTGCACGCGTGGTCGTTCCCGCAGAGATCGACCCGGCGGTGAATGACGCGATCCGTCAGATTGCGGTACAGGCCTATCAGACGCTGGGCTGCGCGGGTATGGCGCGCGTGGACGTGTTCCTGACGCCAGAAAATGAAGTGATTATTAACGAGATCAATACGCTGCCGGGATTCACCAATATCAGTATGTATCCCAAGCTCTGGCAGGCGAGCGGCATCAGCTATACCGCGTTGATTAGCCGCCTGATTGACCTGGCGTTAGCGCGCCATCAGGCCGACAGCGCACTGAAGAGCACCATGAATTAATCCGGCGTTTTCGCCGTCGTGTCGTCTTCTGCGGGGCGGCGGCGAATAATCAATCCGGCCAGCCAGAAACTGATCACCCAGGTCACCAGCCCAACGGCATACGTCTGCCAGCCCTTCGCCTCAAATCCCAGTAGTCCCACCACGCCGTTCAAAATAAAGATCAGGCCAATGGCAAAAGCGTAGTAATGCCAGTCACGGCGAATTTTCTCAGGCAGTTTCATAACAGCTCCGCAAGCTAAAAAAATATCCTCGCATATTTACGCCTTTACGTCTGTGCGGCATGCGGAAAATCTTAAATGTTAATGAGAAAGAATATATGTAACAAAAATGTGAGTGTCGGCAAAATTTGATTATTCTCCGCTGCGTTACGGTGCAAATTGTCACCAATCTGATATTGACAATCACTATGTCCTGTCAAAATAACATAAGTATCACCGGCTTTTAGCCGACGTTCATCATGAGTAGCGGAGGTCGATATGGCAGACTTTACTTTGTCGAAACCCTTTTCGGATCGGAAAGGAAAAAAGCGTGACGCCTCCACCCCGGGTAATATTGCGTATGCCGTATTTGTGCTGCTCTGCTTCTGGGCCGGTGCGCAATTGTTAAACCTGCTGGTGCATGCGCCTGGCGTGTTTGAACATCTGATGCAGATGCAGGATGTAAATCGGCCGCATGTCGAAATGGGGCTGGGCGTGGGGACGATTTTCGGTCTGGTCCCCTTCCTCATTGGTAGCGCCATTCTCGGCGTCATTGCCCTGTTGCTGCGCTTACGGCGTTACGATTAAGTCAGCGTTTTACTGCTGTCCCATGCAGCGCGCCCGACGATCGTCCACGCGTTTGGCGAACCAGGCGGTCGTCAGGTTGCGAGTGATTTTCGGGCTTTCCAGCTGAATTCCCGGTAACATCTCTTTTGGCTGCGCTTTCCCGCTTTTCTGTTCTGCTAAACGGTACACCTCGCGATACAGCGCCGTTTTCTCAAACACCAGACTGTCGCCCTTCTCCAGCTGTTGACGAATTTCACGTTCGCTCATATCAAGTTTCCCGGCCAGCTTACGCACCGCCAGCTCGGTCTTGCCCGGTTCGCGGGTGTCGTAACGGATCAGATCGCCATCCAGCGCCAGCTTTACGCCGCTGGCTTTGCTGACTGCATTCTGGAACGCAGCATTACGACTGGCATACCATCCGGCATTAAAGTCAGCGAAACGGTACAGCGGCGCGGAGTAATTAGCCGGATAGTTAAGCAGATGATAAGTCCCGAACCACAGGCCACCACGACGGGAGAACACCTCCTGACGCACGGAGCCGTCCATCTTCCACGGATAACCGCTGGCATGCTTTTCAGCAAAATCGATGCTGACCTGCATCGGCCCGCCAGTGTGAACCGGATTTAGCGAGCCAAAGAGCGTCTGCCCCAGCGGGACACGATCGATAAGATCGTCGAAAATCGCGCTGAGCTGCTTTTCCGTTTTCACATTATCCAGCCGCTCGCTGTAGCTTTTGCCCGTGGTTGAGTTGATTTTCAGCGCTGTGTGCACGACAAACTGCGGAATGTGCAATCGTGCTGCGCGTTTATCGATCTCCTGCCAGGCGATTTTACTCAGGCCAGGCACCGGAGGATCGGCCTGATAATTGGATTCCTGCTGCGCTACCGCCAGCACCGAACAGATATTTTCCAGCGTCGGTGCCAGCGACTGGCTTTCAAAGGTGGTCGCCAGATCTTTCGCCCAGGCATCACGATCTTTCACGCTGGAGGGCATTTTCGCCCGCACCACGCTTGCTACATCAATAGGCTTCTCGCCTTCTTTCAGCGGCGCCGCACGTTCAGCGCTACACCCGGCGAGGATGAGCCCGGCCAGAACCGGGATAAAACGTGGTGCGACAAAAGACATAGCTTTCCCTGTATCAGCTCAGCGTGGTGATCACGTCTGCCGTTTCCTCGTTATTGAGGGTTTGTTCGAACGTACGCAGACGCTTGTAAATCGACATCAGCTCTACCAGCGTTGTCCAGGAGTTGATCAGATACTGGAAGGAGCTGCGTACCTGGTCAAACACGTTGGTGATCTGGGTCATCAGACCGAGCGTGATCGTACCGGCAACAATCGACGGGAACAGCAGGAAAATGCCGAAAACGTTATCAACCTGCAGGTAAAAAATACGCGCAATATTGAAGTACATATAGTGAAAATAGAGGCGGAAATAGTTACGGCGCACCGCGGCAAACAGCTCACGTACCGTAGGCGGATCGGCGCGTTCCGGATTGTCCTCACCATAGACCAGCTCTTTACGGTAGGCCGCTTCCACGCGCTGGTTTTTAAACTCCAGACCCGGCAGCTTAATACCCACCACGGCGAGCAGGCCCGTTCCCATCAGCGACCAGACAATCGCCGCCACCACCAGACCATAGGGAATATGCCCGACAATCGGCAGCTCCGGGACGTGGGCCGAGAGGGTCACCAGAATCGGCAGGAACGCAATAAGCTTCATCACCGCATTCAGGAAACTGACGCCCATATCTTCCAGCGTCGTGGAGAAGCGCATAGTGTCTTCCTGCACACGCTGCGCAGCACCTTCGATATGGCGTAAGCGCTGCCAGTGCGCCATGTAATATTCGTTCATCGCCGTACGCCAGCGGAAAATATAGTGGCTGACAAAGAAGTTATTCATCACCGCCACCAGCACCGCGATCAGCGCAATGCCCAGAAAGACGCCGATCCCGTTGTAAAACTGACTGAGGGTGACTTTATGAGGCGCGCTGAGCGCGTTCTGGATCAGATCGTAAAACGGCGCATACCAGGCGTTGATCGCCACGCTCACCTGCACCATAAACCAGGTTACGAAGACGATCAGCGCGGTGCCCAGAATTGACCAGTTTTGCCAGCGATGTGGCGCGACCTTAAACCAGAACAGCGCAAAAACCCCCACGCATAAGGCGTAGTAGGCATAGAAAACCAGATAGCCGCCGGACCAGAAGCGTGCGGCGCTGATCGGGACGTCATCAGACGCACCGGCCAGTTGTGTCAGCCAGGCTCCCCCGCCTGCCTGCCAGAAAATAACGGCGATCATTGCCCAAATAAATGCCGATAAAAAGAACGGTCCCGGCTTTGGGAAAAAAGACTTAAACATATCTGCTCCTGAAACTTCTCATTTTTATAGCGAACAACGTGCTTAGCGGTTGAAAACCGCTGTGTCAGACCAACTGGCCGCGGCTTAGTTCGTTTGCCACGCCCGAAGAATTGTTTCTGTGGATTTCACCTGTACCGGATTACCGGGCACAATAAGCGTACGCCAGACATCGTTATAATGGGCAATCAACGACGCGGCATCGACTGCCGGACGATTCGCCGTGGTGTGTGCATCACTGGCCACCGTAATAGCGTAACCCCGGCTTGCTGCGATTTTAATCGTGGTATCGACGCAGTAATCGGTCGCACAGCCGCATATCACCCACTCGGTAATCCCCTTCTCTTCCAGCAACGGCGCCAGTTCGGTTTTATAGAATGCATCGCAGGCGATTTTCGTAACATAGAGCGCCTCTTCCGGCTGGAAAAGCGCCGGCAATAATGCAAAACCGTCGCTGCCCGCTTCCAGACCGCCGTCTTCGCAGTGCTGAATAAAGATCACGGTGTCTGCCGCGCGGGTAAGCTGATTGATACGCGACACACACTGTTCGCGCTGCAGGCGCGGGGTGGCAAAAACGCCGTTCTGCATATCTATGACCATGACTACTCGTTTCGCTGACATCGCCTTGCTCCACTGAAACCGCTGAAGTTGAGGAGGTTATCATAAGGCCAGCGTCACAGAAGCAGACATTAGCGTGCAAGAAAACCTGTCTGTTTACGCATCGTTACGCTTTAACCGCGAATAATGCGCTTTTCCGGGCTTTGCATCGTGCGTTTAAATAGTATAAATACGCATAATCTTCTTTATTCTTTGATGGATACTTCGTTGAAACGTTGTCTGCTTTTATCCGTGATGTTGGGCGCTTTGAGTTTTTCGTCGGTCAACGCCGCGCCACCTTCGCTTGATCCTGAATTTGCCTCTGATGTTGTCGATCGCTATGCGAACCATATTTATTACGGTAGCGGCGCTACCGGCATGGCGATGGTGGTGATAGATGGTAATCAGCGGGTGTTCAGAAGTTTTGGGGAAACCCGGCCGGGCAGCAACGTTCATCCGCAGCTGGATTCGGTGATCCGCATTGCGTCAATCTCCAAGCTGATGACCAGCGAAATGTTGGTGAAACTGCTTGATCAGGGGGTGGTGAAACTTAACGACCCGCTGAGCAAGTACGCTCCGCCGGGTGCGCGGGTGCCCACGTATAACGGCACGCCTATCACACTGGTTAATCTGGCGACCCATACCAGCGCGTTACCGCGTGAGCAGCCGGGCGGCGCAGCAAAGCGTCCGGTGTTTGTCTGGCCGACGCGAGAGCAGCGCTGGAACTGGCTTTCCACCGCCACGCTGAAAACGGCCCCTGGCTCTCAGGCTGCCTATTCAAACCTGGCTTTTGATCTGCTGGCGGATGCGCTGTCGACTGCCGCAGGCAAACCTTATCCGCAGCTTTTTGAAGAGCAAATTACCCGCCCGCTGGGTATGAAAGACACGACCTTTACCCCGTCGCCCGATCAGTGCAAACGCCTGATGGTCGCCGAGAAAGGTGCCAGCCCGTGCAATAACACGCTGGCAGCTATCGGCAGCGGCGGTGTGTACTCAACCCCTGGCGATATGATGCGCTGGATGCAGCAGTTCCTCTCCTCCGATTTTTATGCGCGCAATAATCAGGCAGACCGGATGCAGACGCTGATCTATCAGCGCCCGCAGCTGACACGCGTGATCGGCATGGATGTTCCCGGCAAAGCTGATGCGCTGGGCCTCGGCTGGGTCTATATGTCGCCGAAAAATGGCCGTCCGGGGATCATTCAAAAAACCGGTGGTGGTGGTGGCTTCATTACATATATGGCGATGGTGCCTAAAAGCAATGTCGGCGTTTTTGTGGTGGTTACCCGTTCACCGTTGACGCGTTTCGTGAATATGAGTGACGGCGTCAATGACCTGGTCAGCGAGCTGAGCGGTCACAAGCCGCAGGTTATTCCGGCATCCTGAGCAACATAGCCGCATTAGTAATCGAGCGGCAGGCGGTTGATGCAGACCAGCTTGCCCTTCTCCATACGGATATAATCCCCCTGCCGCAGCGCCGCCAGCACTTCTGCAATAACCGAACGTGAAATCAGCGTACGACGCTGGATATAGGCCATCACGCCGATACGGGCGCGCAGGGCATCGTCCCATTTCGCCATCGTCAGCAGCGTGGCGCGGATTTGTGCATAAGAGCTGGTGCCAATAAGTTGTCGATCGCGCGCTTCCAGCGCCCGATGCTGCCAGGTCATCCAGTAAAAGGCGTCCCGCCAGAGCTGGTGCTTTTCCAGAAGTTGTAAGGTAGTGCTGGCAGGAAGGTGATAGCCGCGGCAGGCGGTTTCAACATGCAGGTGGTACTGTTCCTGCGTCGGCATCGCCCCCACTCCCAGACCAACAATTCCTGGTGAGGCTACGACACCAAGCAACAGGGGGTTATTCTGACGTTCTAAAGCAATGGCACCTTCAAGGAAAACGTAGGTGCGCGGTTCGCTACACTCCTCCGGAACGATAACGCTGCCCTGCGCATATTCAAAGGGCGTTCCTGAAGGCATTAACCGATGATTCAGACGATGAAACTCATCTACCGGTTGGGTGTTGATCATTTTTACGGTCATTCCTTGCTGATAAGCCCGCCAGTTGCCTGACGGGCTTTATTACACAACAGGTGAACAAAAACGATACTGTTGTTACCAGGTATATTTCACGCCTACGTTAGCACCCCAATCCTGTTCAACGTCGCCGCCGCCCAGATAAGTTGCATCGCTGTATGCGCTAAAGTTTTTGGTAAAGCTGAACTGCGTCCCCAGACCTACACGAACCGCTGATCCTTCCACACCGTTATCGATGTCGTCATTATTAACGTCTGCGCTATTGTCAGCGTCGTCATAGACCCATGCCAGTTTGAAGTACGGGGTCAGCGCCTGATCCGTACCGTAGTTGAAGGTGTAACCCGCATCGATACCCAGTTCATAACGCAGGCTGTCATAAGACTGACCATCCATACGCATGTCGTTGCTCAGCTGGTAGTCATCACCCGACTGGAACAGGCCATTCACGCTGGCATAAGGCGTCAGGTAACCGGCGTTGTCAAAGTTGAAGTCATAGCCCAGTTTCAGACCAAAGCCCCATGCGTCGGTAGAGGTATCGCCGTCAACATACTGACCATTGCTCATGGTGGCAGACAGGTCATTGTTGAAACGGTTGTAGCTTAATGAACCATCTACGAAGACGTTGTTTTCAAAGCGAGCGGAAGAATACAACCATGCTGACTGGCTATCCTGATCAACCTGACCTGTTCTGTCACTAATGTCGCCTTTTGCGAAGCCCGCCGCAGCACCAATAGTCCATTTAGCGTTGTTGCCTTCAACCAGTGAGTCGACACCCACCATGATACCGCTGGCATCCTGGTCGTAAGCAATGGTGCCGTTATCGCCATTGTAATTGCCACCGAAGTAGCTTACCCATGCCCCACCGTTATCAGCCAGACCATGACGGCCATTGGTCAGGCGCGCGCCTAACGTGTCCTGCTCGAGGTTCCAGATATTGGTATTGGCAGACGGGATGCTCAGCGCCATATTGGCGTAATCGGTCAGCTCTTTCTGTTTAAGAATAACGGTATTGCCGTTTTGCTCAGCCTGATAGGTATAAGCCCCGAGGTCTGCTTTGTTTGCGGCGGAGAAGGTAGCGTTACTGTTCTGATCGTTTACGTAGATAAGTTCTTTATCTTTGTATTCGGCAACAGAACCCGCACCGGTGGCGTTATCGATACGCACTTTGTAGTTACCGGTTGCAGCAACAACGTTATCAGTGGCGCTGTTATCCAGTTCATCGCCATTGTTAATATCACCGTTGCCGTTAACAGTCAGGTGGCCATCAGCATTCATAGCGATAGTACCGTAACCATAGTTAGCCTGAGTTTTATCCCAGGTACGGTCGTTCACCAGATCCGCATTCAGAACATAATCGCTGCTGTGGATATTGAACACGCCGGAAATCACATCACCATGATTGTCTGCCACGTTGCCGCTGGTCAGTTCCAGCATATCGGTGTTGAAGACGCCATTGTCATACTGATCAACGTTAACGTCTAATACGCCGCCGTTAGTCACCGTGATGGTGTTCGCATACAGGGAATAATCGCCGTAATGGGTGACATCATCATTCAGTGCCACGGTACTGAAGGTGTTGATCGTCAGGTGATCGGTATTAAGCTGTCCATCTTCACCAATGTTCATTGAAGAACCGTTGGTCAGCACGATGGTATCTGAAGTTAAGCCGGAATCAGTTACGTTAACCTGGGAGCCATTATTCACCGCCAGGGTATCAATAACCGAGTTGTTAACCGTATCCCATTCAGAACCGTTATTTAACGTCACGTTAAATACGCCACTCTGGAATACCTGATTACTGACCACTCTTCCCCAGTCGTTAGCTTCAACGTTGGCACCAGGCGTAAGGCTATTTGCGGCCACATCGTACATGGTTCCCGGGGCAATATCGTCAGCGTAAATATTCGCTGAACCTACCCACTTGCTGCCGTTATCGAGGGTGATATTCAGCTCATCAACGTTTTGCGCGTCATCAACCCAGCCGCCGTTGGTGTCCAGAACACCATCTCCATTAGAATCATGTCCTGTAGAGTAGAAAAACTCGCCGTCGTCATTCCAGTGACTGGTAAATTCAACATCACCCAGCAGGGTAGAATGATTGAAATAGACATTGTTCTTCATGGAATAATGGGACGCAGCATTATCTGAGAAAGACAGTGCCACATCATTTGCGCCGCCGTTACCCGCATAATCACTCGGTTCTTCAGAGTTCCCGAAGTGGCCACCGAAATTACCGAAAGCATCATCTTCATTGGTTTCCAGCGGACTCTGGGAACCTGATGTCACCGTGGAATTCGACACCGTGAGCGTATTATCCCACTGATGATATTCAGAACCGTAATTCGTATTGGTCGTGTCACCCTGGCTCAGAGCAATACCGGCTACACGGGAGTTATCAGAAATGTTGATGTTGCTTTCTACATCCAGATTGACCGCCACGCCGCGAGACGTATAGAAGGACTCGTTAGTCGACTTGCCTGCTGTCCCGTCAAGATAGGCATCTGAGAAATAGAGTGCTTCGTAGTCATCATCAATTGTTGAATTGGCAACGTTCAGTGTGAATATATCACCGTCGTACCAGTTGGTATCTACCGTCGTGGTCCCATCAGTGAAGGAATAACCGTCATACGTACGAGGCGTGTAATCACCCGTATCAGGGTCGGTTGCGGCTGGCGTTATTCCGTAATAACCAAAGGGCAGTTCGGAGGTAATGGAACCATGGATATTTGAGTTAGCAATGGTTACGCTATTATCGGAACCCGATGCATAATCATGATTCAAATAATAGGTGGAAATAGTGCCACTAACGGCATCACCGTTAAAGGATTGATCAAAATCACCGTTGGTATTGTTATGATAAATAAAACCGCTGTAAGTGACATAGTTGCCATCAGAACCTGGCGCATCCATGTTAGTCCAGTCCAGCGCGGTGGAAGTATTGTCGTGATACCCCCAGGTATTATAAGTCGTAGCATTGGCCTGAGAAGCGATTGCCAAAGTGCAGGCTAATGCCAGTTGAGATACAACAAGTTTCTTTTTCCAGGAGTGCATTTGTCATCCCTCCTCAGGGATTTAATATCGTTAGCTCGTAAAAATAGAACAGCAAGGTAATATTACCGCCCCGAGAATTATGCGATTGTGGATGAGGAAAGTTCAACTAATCCGCTCATAAAGTACGAAACCAGACATAATACATAAGCATCCTGCCCGCAATAAAAAACACCTCAATAAAACAACCAGTTAAACTAAATCATCTTTATTTTCACGCTTCTTTTTAAGAATAAAATCCATATATACATTGATGCAGAGAATTATTTAAAAAAGTTTATTTAGCAAACCTATCGCTATTAATAAAAATGAAAAACATATTCATACAATAAATATATAAATGCCAATCCATATGAAAATAAATATATTACAGGCACGTGTTACGTGAGCCTGTTACACCGTTCGGTAAGGCCAGTTTGGTGAAACATCGTTTTCTAAATGAGGTAAAATGATCTGGTGTCCCACCAACATCAGGCAAATCATGACCGACTTAATCACCCGCCCACGCCGCCTGCGCAAATCACCTGCGCTGCGCGCCATGTTTGAAGAGACAACACTGAGCCTTAACGACCTGGTGTTACCGATTTTTGTGGAAGAAGAACTGGCCGACTACAAGGCCATCGACGCCATGCCGGGCGTAATGCGCATCCCGGAAAAGTTTCTCGCCCGCGAAATTGAACGCATTGCCAACGCCGGGATCCGCTCGGTAATGACCTTCGGCATTTCTCACCACACCGATGCCACCGGCAGCGATGCTTGGAAAGAGGATGGGCTGGTGGCGCGGATGTCGCGCATTGCCAAAGACGCCGTGCCGGAAATGATCGTGATGTCCGACACCTGTTTTTGCGAATACACCACCCATGGTCACTGCGGTGTACTCTGCGATCACGGTGTCGATAATGACGCTACCTTGATCAATCTTGGTAAGCAGGCCGTGGTGGCTGCCGCCGCTGGCGCTGATTTTATCGCCCCATCGGCTGCAATGGATGGGCAAGTGCAGGCAATCCGTCAGGCGCTGGACGCCGCTGGCTTTACCGACACCGCGATTATGTCCTACTCCACCAAGTTCGCCTCCTCGTTCTATGGTCCGTTCCGTGAAGCTGCTGGCACGGCACTCAAAGGCGATCGTAAAACTTACCAGATGAGCCCGATGAACCGCCGCGAAGCGATCCGTGAATCCCTGCTCGATGAAGCTCAGGGCGCGGATTGTCTGATGGTGAAACCTGCAGGCGCTTATCTGGATATTTTGCGCGACATCCGCGAGCGCACGCAGCTGCCGCTTGGCGCATACCAGGTGAGCGGCGAATACGCCATGATCAAATTTGCCGCCCAGGCAGGCGCAATTGATGAAGATAAAGTGATCCTTGAAAGTCTGGGTGCGATAAAACGCGCCGGCGCGGATCTGATCTTCAGCTACTTCGCGCTGGATCTGGCAGAACGCAAGATCCTCTGATCGACAGGGCGGGTTATCCCGCCCTTTCTTTTTTTATGGGAACGCGTTTCAACAGCTTGCCGCCCGGCATCGCCATCTGAAAGGGCTGATGTTCGTCGACCTCACTTGCCTGAAAGCGCATCGCTACGAGCGCTTTAATGGTGTACACCGCTAACCCTACGACGGCTTCCTGGTATCCAAAGGCGTGGTAAATGGTTTGTCATTGCTCAATTTCTTTCATTTCCTGTGTGAATGATTTCAAAATTAACGACTGGCAATGTATCGACATAAAACAAAATTGATCTGTCTAATCTGCAAAGCAATCTTTTTTTCGTGAAAAGGGCATCACTTTTACCTAAATGAATTCCTAAAAATCCGGAAAAACCCTCAATAAATACATTGACCAGATAATTAATAAATCGTGTTAAGCGAGCCGCTAAAACATAATGATTGACACATTTTACGCCTCAAATTAATATCCCTGACATTCGCAACAAACAATTTTATTCATGATAAATTTACACCTGTAAATTATAAGCAACAGACTGTCAACGAGGACCCTACCACAATAATCGAAAACACAATATCCAGCCCTCCTCAAAACATTATAAAAAACCTACAATAAAGGATGACTATTGTGGATAGTAAGCATATTGGAAATGTGAATCATTTAATGGCAAACAGCCGAACAGGTATTTTAGCGATTGGCGCTCATCCGGATGATATTGAACTTGGTTGCGGTGCGACACTGGCCAATCTTGCGCAAAAAGGTTTTCATATTACCGCTATTATTCTTACCGCGGGTAATGCCGGATGCGCGTCGGGAATCAGTCGTCATGATGAATCCAGGCAGGCACTGAATATTCTCGGATGTCAGGATTTATTCACTTTTCATTTTGAAGATACCCGTACCGAGCATTATCTGGATGCCATTATCACCAGCATTGATGACGTCATAAAAACACAGCAAGACGCTGGCATTCGGTTTCTCAGAGCCTACACCATGCATGATAAGGACCGCCACCAGGACCATCGTGCTGCGCATCAGGCCTCCATGGTCGCCTGCCGCACCATACCGCAAATCTTGTGTTATGAAACGCCAAGTTGTCGACTGTCATTTGTTCCGCAAGCCTTTGAGGAATTTAATGAAGCTGGCCTGGAAAATAAAATCTCTGCCCTGAAGTTTCATCAAAGCCAGAAACATCGCGATTATATGCAGCCAACGTATATTAGATCGCTGGCACAATTCCGTGGTTTACAGGCAGGCATGGCATTGTGTGAAGGCTTCGTTGTGCAGAAAATGATTTTGTGAGAAAAAATGAAAACTATCATTTTTATTATGATGAGCATCACCATCCTCTGCTGGATACTGCTGCGCTTAAATAAAAAACCCAGCCGCCGGTTTGGGGAAGTTGACGCCATTATCCCTGCCTATAATGAAGGCCCCTGCCTCGCCCAGTCACTGGATAATCTGCTGCGTAATCCTTATTTCCGTACGGTCATCTGCGTTAATGATGGTTCGACAGATAATACGGAAGCGGTGATGGCACAGGTTAAAAAAAAATGGGGCGACCGTTTTATTGCAGTGACACAAAAAAATACGGGCAAAGGTGGTGCGCTGATGAATGGCCTGCAATTTGCGACCTGCGATCAGGTTTTCCTGAGCGACGCCGATACCTGGGTGCCCCCGGATCAGGACGGCATTGGTTATATGCTGGCAGAAATAGACAGCGGCGCTGATGCCGTTGGCGGAATTCCCTCTACCCACCTGCAAGGCGCGGGCATACTTCCTCATATACGCGCCACGGTGAAGCTGCCGATGATCGTCATGAAACGCACCTTACAGCAGTTTCTGGGCGGAGCGCCGTTCATTATCAGCGGAGCCTGCGGCATGTTTCGCACCCGTGTACTGCGAAAATTTGGCTTTTCCGATCGTACCAAAGTTGAAGATCTCGATCTGTCCTGGACGCTGATTGCCAACGGTTATTGCATCCGTCAGGCCAACCGCTGCGTGGTATACCCGCAGGAGTGCAACACTTTACGGGACGAGTGGAAACGCTGGCGACGCTGGATTGTGGGTTACGCCGTCTGTATGCGGTTGCATAAATCGCTGATCTTAAGCCGCTTCGGACTGTTTTCAATCCTGCCCATGGTTCTGGTGGTGATCTATGGGGTGATGACCTACGCGATGGTATGGACATGGAGCATTATTACGCACGGGCCGATTGGCATCGTTGAATCCATCTTTCCGCTGATCTGGGTGGGTATTGTGTGCGTTATCGGCGCTTTCAGCGCCTGGTATCATCGATGCTGGCTATTAATACCGCTGGCACCTCTCTCTGTGTTTTACGTGTTACTGGCCTACGCCATATGGATGGTTTATGGAATTATTGCCTTTTTCACTGGACGTGAACCTCAGCGGGACAAACCCACCCGCTATGCTGCCGTGGTGGAAACGCCGCCCGCTTCATCCGGCAAGCCTGTCACCACTGATGACCCGCTATCTCAGGCTTGAGCCGGCAGCAGCCGCTCCTGTGGAGATTGCCCCGACAGCCCTGATCGACGAAAGCGCAGGTGAAGTCCGTATCGGTCAGGGTACCAAAATTTGCCACGGTGCGGTTATCCAGGGACCGGCGGTGATAGGCGCGAATTGCCTGATCGGTAATTATGCTTTCATTCGCCCCGGTACCGTGCTGAGCAACGATGTCCGGGTGGGCTTTTCCACGGAAATCAAAAACGCGGTCGTCGAAAAGCACGTCGCCATCGGGCCACAATGTTTTATTGCTGATTCGGTAATCGGCCAGGATGCGTATCTGGGCGCGCAAGTGCGCACCAGCAACCACCGGCTCGACGGTGCTACGGTCTGTGTGGAGATAGCCGGAGCGCGGATCGATACAGGCTGTGAAAAGCTCGGCTGCTGGATTGGTCGGGGAGCCCGACTGGGCATTCAGGTGATCGTTTTACCGGGACGTATTATCGCGCCGGATACCCTGTTTGGCCCGCGTATTCTGGTGGAGCGGAATCTGCCATCGGGACGCTATCACCTGAAACAGGAAATCATTCATAAGGAGATGACAGATGAGGCGAATTGCGCTGGCAACCGCGATAATCACGATTTGCGCGCCGCTGCACGCGGAACTCACCAGCCTGACCGCAGGGTATGATTTTAACGACTATTCGGGTATGCATGGCTCACGCCATATGCGGTTCGCTGAGATAAAAAACACGCTGAATAAGGGCGCGCTGGTGATGAATCTCAGCGACGGGGAGCGGGAATATAACGGTGATGAACGCTATCACAGCATCCGGGGGCGGGCATCACTCTGGTACCGGTGGAGTGGCTGGCTGTCCACCCGCAGCAGCATTGCGCTGGCAGAAAATACGCCCGTTTTCGCCCGTCAGGATGTGCAGCAGGACGTCACGGTAAAAGTGCTGAAGCCGCTGCTGATAACGGGGGGTTATCGCACGGCCCGTTATTATGGCGGCGTTGATGTGGATGCCTGGTCAGCCGGATTAACCTGGTACGCAGGACCGACCATCACCAACTGGCGCTATACCTGGTATGACTCACACGGTGCCGGGGACAGCTACAGCCATGTGGTTTCCCTGCGGCTCAACGACGCCACCGGCAAAGGCAGTACTCAGGTATGGGTTGCCTGGGGCAGCGGCGCGTATAACTATGACTGGGCACCAGAGCGCTACACCGGCACCACACAAAGCGTCAGTCTGCGCCGCCTGCAGCCGCTGAGCGAACACTGGGCGCTTGGCATGACCCTTGGCAAGCAGTGGTACGATATGCCGCTTGAGAATTACCACGGGCTGAATGCGGCGCTCGATCTTACCTGGACATTTTAATCTCCCTTTCACTACGCCGGAGCAGGCTGCACCGTTATTCCGCACATCACGGTGCAGCCCGGCGTAGTAATTTCACCATCCCAATGAAAATTATGAATTTAATTTCTGGCATCGCCTTTGCAACGTGTTCCCTGACTGGGTTTAATGGCGAGGCACTTGATGATGAACACAGAAACAACGACCTTAAAAAGAACACTCGGCAGCTTCCGTCTGTGGGGCATTGCCGTCGGACTGGTGATTTCAGGGGAATATTTTGGCTGGAGCTATGGCTGGTCACAGGCAGGGACGCTCGGTTTTTTGATTGTCGCCCTGCTGATCGCCGCCATGTACTGCGCCTTTATTTTTAGCTTTACGGAACTGACGACCGCCATTCCTCATGCCGGTGGGCCTTTTGCCTATGCGTACCGTGCCTTCGGGCCGACCGGCGGGTTTATTGCCGGGTTCGCCACACTGATCGAGTTCGTGTTTGCGCCCCCGGCGATCGCCATGGCGATTGGTGCGTACCTTAACGTCCAGTTTCCGTCCCTCGATCCTAAATGGGTGGCCTGCGGGGCGTACGTCATCTTTATGACCTTGAACATTCTTGGCGTGGGCATTGCCGCCACCTTTGAGCTGATCGTCACCCTGCTGGCGATTTTCGAACTGCTGGTATTTATGGGCGTGGTCGCACCCGGCTTCTCATGGGATAACTTTACCGCCCACGGCTGGGCTGGCGCGGAAAGCTTCAGCAATCTGGCGCTGCCGGGGATGTTTGCGGCTATCCCCTTTGCCATCTGGTTTTTCCTCGCCATTGAAGGCGCCTCCATGGCCGCCGAAGAAGCTAAAGATCCGCAACGCACTATTCCCCGGGCGCTGGGCGGCGGCATTGTGACGCTCACCGTGCTGGCAGTCGGCGTGATGATCTTTGCCGGCGGCGTCGGCGACTGGCGCGCGCTGTCGAATATCAACGATCCGCTGCCGCAGGCGATGAAAGTGGTGGTCGGCAGCAGCAGCGGCTGGCTGCATATGCTGGTGTGGCTGGGGCTGTTTGGCCTGGTGGCGTCATTTCACGGCATCATCATGGGCTATTCCCGCCAGATTTACTCGCTGGCCCGGGCGGGCTATTTACCGGCGCGGCTTGCCACGCTGAACCGCCGCACCCGGACGCCGCATCTGGCCATTCTCGCGGGCGGCGTGGTGGGGATCGCGGCGATCTTCTCCGATTCGCTCATCACTATCAGCGGTATGCCCCTCACCGCCTGCATTGTGACGATGTCGGTATTTGGCGCTATTGTTATGTATATCACCTCCATGGCCGCGCTGTTCAAACTGCGCCGCAGCGAACCCTTGCTGATCCGTCCGTTCCGCGCGCCCTTGTTCCCCTATGCGCCCGCCTTCGCGCTCGGCATGGCGGTACTCTGCCTGGTGGCGATGGTCTGGTATAACCCGCTGCTGGCGCTGATTTTTGCCGCCATGATGCTGGCTGGTTATCTGTGGTTCCGCAAAACCGCGTCGGCCCGTGAGCGGGCGGCGCTGGATCCGCAACTGAGGGCGATCTCCTGAGGAGACACCATGTATAAAACTACCCTGGCGCACCGGACCTACCGTTTCGCCAGCCTGAAAGATCTGCTGGCCAAAGCGTCCCCGGCGCGATCAGGAGACGTGCTGGCCGGCATCAGCGCGGATTCCGCCGAAGAACGCATGGCCGCAAAAATGGCGCTGGCAGATGTGCCGCTGCGTGACATCCTTGCGGCTCCGCTGATCCCCTACGAGCAGGATGAAGTCACCCGGCTAATTATTGATACCCATGATCCGCAAGCGTTTACTGACATCAGCCACCTTACCGTCGGTGATTTTCGTGACTGGCTGCTGGATGACAGCACTGACACGCAATGCTTAAGCCGTGTCGCCCGCGGCATTACGCCGGAAATGGCCGCCGCCGTCAGCAAGATCATGCGCAACCAGGATCTGATCCTCGCCGCCAGTAAGTGCCGGGTGATCACACGCTTTCGCAATACCATCGGCCTGCCCGGTCACCTTAGCGTGCGCCTGCAACCGAATCATCCTACCGACGATCTCAGGGGCATTGCCGCCAGTATGCTCGACGGCCTGCTGTACGGCGCGGGTGATGCGGTTGTGGGGATTAATCCGGCCAGCGACAGCCTGCCGGTGCTGGAACGGCTGAATCATATGATGGCGGATATCATTGACCGGTTTGCGATCCCCACTCAGTCCTGCGTGCTGACGCACGTCACCAACACACTACAGCTGATCGAACGCGGCGCGCCCGTCGATCTGGTGTTTCAGTCGGTGGCAGGCACCGAGGCTGCGAACAGCGGCTTTGGCATCAATCTGGCGTTGCTGCACGAGGCGCAGGAGGCAGCGTTAAGTCTCGGACGGGGTACGCTCGGCCATAACGTGATGTATTTTGAAACCGGCCAGGGCAGTTGCCTGTCGGCGGGGGCGCATCATGGTGTCGATCAGCAAACCTGTGAGACACGGGCCTATGCGGTGGCACGACATTTTGATCCGCTACTGGTGAATACCGTGGTGGGCTTTATTGGCCCGGAATATCTTTATGACGGCAAACAGATCATCCGCGCCGGGCTGGAAGATCACTTCTGCGGCAAACTGATGGGCCTGCCGATTGGCTGCGACGTCTGTTATACCAACCATGCCGAGGCGGATCAGGATGACATGGACACCCTGCTGACGCTGTTGTGCAACGCCGGGCTGACGTTCCTGATTGGCGTGCCGGGCGCGGATGACATCATGCTCAATTATCAGAGCACCTCATTTCATGATGCGCTCTACGCCCGCCGTCTGCTTGGCCTGAAACATGCGCCGGAGTTCGGCGAATGGCTGACCCGTATGCAGATTATCGACAATGGCGGTCAGCTACGCTTAACCGGTGCCAGTCACCCGTTACTCAGCATTCTGCCCCAGGGAGCGCCGGTATGAAAAACCCAGATGCCTGGTCACTGTTGCGTGAATTTACCGATGCGCGTATCGCCCTTGGACGCAGCGGAGCCAGCCTGCCGACCCGCGAGGTGCTGAACTTTGGCCTCGCCCATGCGCAGGCGCGCGATGCCATTCACCAGCCGTTTGACAGCACCTCGCTGGAGGACGAATTAGCGGCACTTGGGCTGCAAACGCTAACCGTCCACAGCGCGGCGGCGGATCGGCATATTTATTTAAATCGTCCGGATCTGGGCCGTAAACTCAGTGAGGAGAGTCGTAGTGCGCTGCGCGAACAACGTGTTGCCGCCCACGATCTGCTGCTGGTGATTGGCGACGGCCTCTCTTCCCATGCGGTACATCGCCAGGCGGTGCCGCTGATCGCCGCCCTGCTGCCGTATCTGCACACGCTGGGATTATCGCTGGCGCCGGTGGTGCTGGCGCATCAGTCGCGGGTGGCGCTGGGGGATGACATCGGGGAAACGCTGAACAGTCAGGCGGTGGCAATATTGATTGGCGAACGGCCCGGCCTGTCGTCGCCGGACAGCCTCGGCGTCTATCTGACGTGGAAACCAGGCTGCGCGCGGCTGGAGTCCGAACGTAACTGCATTTCTAATATCCGCCCGGAAGGACTGCGCCACGAAGCCGCGGCTTTTAAGCTCGCATGGCTGCTGGAACAGGCCTTTTTACGCCGTCTGACCGGCGTAAAACTCAAAGATGAAAGCGATAACCCGGCGCTGCACGGCAAGGTGTCGCCGCGCGTGCCGTTGTCCTGACGTGTGCCCTACACCGCCAGCCAGCTTTTGATCTCCGCTTCCATTTCGCTTTGCAGCGACGCGGGGGCGAGGATCTTCAGGTGCGGGATCCAGTACTGCACCACCGGCAGGATCTCTTTTTTATGTGCCACCTGAGTGGTGACGATCAGGCCGCCATCGGCGGTCTGCTGTTCGATCACCTGCTCGTTAAGCAGATCCCGACGCTGGAAATACTCCGCCACTTCCGGCGCAACGCTGAGCCGGACGCTGAATTTCCCCTCCACGCCCCACACGCTCGGCTCCTGGCGCATTTTCGCCAGCAGTTGCGCATCCGGTTCAAAAGTTTCAAACGTACAGTTCAGGGCCGTGATCTTGGTTAAGGTGAAGTTTTTCAGGCGATTTTCATGACGCGCCGCCAGATACCAGACGCCGTTCAGATTGGTCAGCTGATACGGCTCGACAGCATAATGCCGTTCTTCGTTACGACGCAGATAGCGGAAATTAACGCAGCAGTGTTCATCGATGGCACGCTGTAAGCGGGTAAAATGATCGGCCTGTAATTCGCTGGAAATATAGCGATGGCCCTGCACCACGATGGTCTGGCTGGCGCTGGCCGAATGCATGGAGGACAACATGCGCTTGTTGAAGCCCGGGAACAGTTCGCTGACGCCTGCCAGCCGCGCAAAGAGATCGATGCTGTCAGCGTTAAAGCGCCCCAGCAGGCCGGGCGAAATTTTGTATCCCCCGCGTCCTGCCGGTTCCGCATCCAGAAAGCTCAAACGCTCAATAATATCGCGCTTAATGGTGCGAGGATGGACGCCATATTCCTCCGCCAGCTGCTTAACATACAGCGTCTCACCATTATTAAAACGCCCGAGAATTTCACCGAGACGCGTCGCCAGCAGTTGGTGTTTTTTTTCCATAACCCGGATCCTTGCCAGAAAGTTAAAATACCCCTGCAAAACATAACGGCATTCGTGGACGGATCTTTAGGGTTAAGGCGCAGATAAATCAATGAGATAAAAAAGCAGCCGATATTAATATCTGATTTTTACCGGCCAGCGGATGGGCGGGATACGGTTCAGACCCGGGCGCGCAAATAAATATCCCTGGAAATGCTTAATACCGGCCGCTTCCAGCCAGCACCACTCTTCGGCTTTTTCCACCCCTTCCGCCACCACGTCTATTTCCAGCTCCGTACAGCATTTGATGATGGCATTGAGGATCGCCTGTTGCGGGCCGTGCAGATGAATATCGGTGATAATGCTGCGGTCGATTTTCAGCTCGCCCGGCTGAAATTTGGTGAGTAGCGACAGCCCGGCAAAGCCTGCGCCGAAATCATCGATCGCCAGACCAATGCCTGCCGAGCGCAGTTGCATAATGGCAAAGGCAAATGCGTCATAGCCGGAGATCACTTCGTCTTCCGTCACCTCGACGATAACCTGTTCCGGGACCAGGCCGTTACGGGTGATTTGATCGAGCAGAATATTGACCGCGTCAGGGATTTTTACCAGCGACATAGGCAGCAGGTTAATGGAGAGCTTATTGCTGCCGATGCCGATCTTTTTTGCCAGTGCAAAGGCGTACTCCTTGGAGAGCAGGTCAGCCTCGTGAATTTTCCCCGCGGGTATCGACGCAAAGTAGTCATGGGGCGAACCGCCGGTGGGGCTGCGGATCAGCGCCTCAAATGAACTGATCTGCCCGCGCAGGGGTTCAACAATCGGCTGGATGGCAAACTGGCACGGCTGGTCGGCAAAGACCATCGCCTGCGGCTGGCTGAAGGTCAGGTTGTCGGTAATGAACTCCCAGCTTGCCGCCTCTGACTGCCGCGGATTCACATCGCGCCAGCGCCCGCGCATAAAGGATTTAATGAATTTGTAGACCCGCGCATCGCTGGCGAGGCGGAAATTCAGCGCTCCGGCGGTGATCACCGAGCGCAGGATAGTACGCGGATTGCCGGTGCGTAAATCAAACAGCGACATGCCGTGGGTCTGGAAATGACGTTTTGGCGCGTAGTCCCGCATCAGTTCGACCACCGAATCGTGGCGCGGGTCGTTATTAATCTTCTCATACAGTTGATTAACATTGTCCAGCGGCCCTTCCAGCACCTGCAAAAAATGACTGCCATCGAACAGCAGGATGCCGGAAATGCCCAGCGCGGCGTTGCGGGTCTGAGAGACGCATACCAGCTCGCTCAGCTTTGAAGGATCAAAGCTGCTTGTCAGGCGACTCCGGTAAATCAGGGTAGAAATCATGCTCATCAGATCCTAAACAACAGTTAACATCATTAGTATAACGTGGGGGGCGAATTAACTTTCCGGCTCCGAGGAGGCAACCACCCGGTTTCGTCCCTGGTTTTTTGCGGCATACAGCGCGTTATCCGCGCGGCGTATTAAGCCGCTGGCAATAATATGCAGCGGTTTGTCCTGTGGCAGCGTTTTGCTGCCATCCAGCGTGGCGACCCCGATACTGATGGTCAGAAAGCCGGTCGGGCTTGCGGCATTAGGGATGCGCAGCGCTTCGATGCTTTCCCGCAGCCCCTCGGCAATGGCCTGCGCCTCCTGGCGATCGGTGCAGGGTAAAATCACCAGGAACTCTTCGCCGCCGTAGCGGCTGACGTTATCGTCAGGCCGATGACGCACGGCGGTCAGCGCATTGGCGACATCGCGCAGGCACGCATCTCCGGCCTGATGCCCCTGGCTGTCATTAAAACGTTTAAAGTAATCAATATCGGCCAGACACACCGACAGCGAGTAGCTCTTTTCGCAGGCGCGGATGATTTCGCGATTCAGACACTCGTCCATAAAGCGACGGTTGAACAGCCCGGTCAGGTAGTCATGCTGGGCATGCTGCTGTAACACCTGATTGGCATCCGCCAGTTTTTGCTCCGCCTGATGACGCTCGGTGACATCCACCCAGGTCACAGACAGCCCAACAACGTTACCCGCCGCGTCGTGTACCGGGACAGGGTGCAAGGAGAAAATGCTCTCCTCCCAGCGAGTTTCACGTGTCGGGATCTCCACGCCGCTGTCGGCGAGTTCGAAATCACGTTCAAAGTGTTGCCAACAGGCCGGCATCAACTCGGCCACCAGTTTGCCGTTGATGTCCTCGCTGGAACGGCCTAATGCCCTCGCCATGGCTTTATTGGACATCACCATCTGGCCGTTACGATCAATCATGCACAACGCCACCGGCGTAGCGTCGTAAATCGTTTCCAGTTGCAGCACGCGTTCGCCCAGCGTGGAGATATTGCGATCCACCCCCCGGTAGCCACGCAACTCGCCGTTATCGTCAAACAGCGGAATGCCGCTGGTTTCCAGCACGATCACTTGCCCGTCGGCCCGCTGATTGCGATTAACCAGACCGGAAAAGGGGATCTGCTGCTGAACGATAGCCAGAAACGCACCGGCTACCCGCTCGGCTTCACCCGGCGGCATAAAATCAAAGGGCGTACAGCCAATCACTTCGGCCGGCGTAAATCCCAGCAGGCTGGTGACCACGTCCGATGACCAGGTATAGCGCCCCTGTGCATCCACTTCCCAAATCCAGTCGGAATTATTATTAAGCAGATCGTTCAGGTGTTGCAGGTCTACATCCCTGGGATTAAAAGGTTTTTTATCATCAGTCATCATTTTTACTGGCGTTGCTCCCAAAAGCGAACAGCGATCATTAACACAGGCACAGCCTCTGACTGAGGGTAATGAAAATAATCATTCAGGCCTCGCGAATTGCACGTAGATAATTGTTTCTATTACATCCAGAAACCAACAGGGGTTAAGCATATTTCATTTTTTTGTGCTGGCGGATGCGTAGTTATCTCATTTAGGCAAATTCGCACTACCTGAATTGGGGATGTGACATGCTTGGAATGTTTATATCATCGAAATTAAAATGGTTAAATAGCGTTATTCACTTTTAATTATTGTGGCTTTTTCATTACCAAAAGCTCTTATCGCAAATTTCATTTATTATGCGACGATCAGGCCGCAGATCAGGCACAGCGGGGCATATTCGCTGCGCCAAAAAAGCTTTCACAAAAAGTAACTGAGGTGAATTACAGCCCGCTAAGTAATTGCAGTACAGTAAAAGCAACCATCCCGCTAATAACCGTAGCAAATAAGCTGCGGGTGAGCCCCCCAACCACGGTGGCGATGATCGCCGCCAGCAGGGAGACGCTAAGCCCGGAGGCCGTCATGGCAGGTTTGTGCAGCAGCTCAGCCACCACAATCGCCGTCATAATACCGGAAGGAATAAACGCCAGCCACTGTTGCAACGTAAAAGATAAGCGCATACGGGATAATAACAATAATGGCAAAACACGCATCGCCGCACTCACCAGTGATACCAGCGCAATAGCCAGAATAATATTTCTGTCCATATTATTTTCCTTTTTTTTCCATGCGGATCAGCACAATAGTCGCAAGGGTCGCCGCAACCGAGGCCGCAAAGATAACCACCAGACTGGTATTAGACCACGAATGAAATAACAGGGTGATTGCCATTGCTGTAACGATAGTCAGCGTTTCAAGACGTTGTCGTTTACTGGCAAACCAGGTCATCAGGATCAGCCCAATAAACATCGACACCAGGCTAAAGCTCAGGCCTTCCATCAGGGCGGCAGGCAACGATGAGGCCAGCCAGGCTCCCAGCACGCAGGAGATGATCCAGTTAATCCAGGCCGTGAGATTAAGGCCCAGCATCCATTTGAACGGGATGTCACCGGACTGATTGCCGTACTGTACCGCCACCCCAAAGGTTTCATCCGTTAACAGCAGACCACTGACAATCTTCTGATACGTGGTACTGCGCTGGAAAAAGAGGCTAATGGACGAGCTCATCAGCAGGTAACGCAGATTCACCAGCAACACGCTCAGTACGATGGAAGCGGTTTCCGCCCCGGCGGCCCACAACGAGTAAAACAGGAAATGTGCCGAACCGGCGTACAGGCAACTCGCCAGTAGCGTGATGTGCAGCAGCGAAAATCCGGATAAGGTGCCTATCGCACCCGCTGCGATGCCAATACTCCAGTAGCCCGGCAGCGTGGGGAAACAAGCCTGCGCGCCTTCCCGGAAAAGACCCATCTGTTCGGGGCGGGTGTTGGTATTCGACAACATCGTTTTTCCTCAACGATTTCATTACAACGGTTGTCGCAGTGTATCTTTTTCCGCGCGCGATTAAAGGAAAAATCTGAGCGGGTATATCCTTGCAATTTACGCGTAAATAACTCCCGTCTGATGACTAATAAATAAGTATGAGTTTTAAATAATTTATCTGTCGCGGTAATTTACCCTGCATGATTTTCCCCAGGAATCATCCCATAATCTAAATTTTTATTTTCATTGCACATTTTGATAATCGACTAAACTGAAACCTGACCATCGCGTAATCCCGCATAATTTGCGGATTGTTTCTCCAATGATTATTTAAGGAATACAAAATGACCATTAAGACTTTAGAAGATTTATTCATTCACGATTTATCAGACGTTTACAGCGCTGAGAAGCAAATTACGCGTGCCCTGCCGAAAATGGCTCGCGCGGCAACCGACGAAAAACTGGTCGCTGCGTTTAAACAGCATCTTGAAGAGACGCAAGGTCAAATTGAGCGTCTGGATCAGCTGGTGGAAGCCACTGAGGGTGTACGCATTAAGCGAATGAAATGCCATGCGTTAGAAGGTCTGGTGGAAGAAGCGCAGGAAATTATCGACTCAGTGGAAGCTGGCCCGGTACGTGACGCTGGTTTGATTGGCGCTGCGCAAAAGGTTGAGCACTATGAGATCGCCACCTACGGCACACTTCGCGCGCTGGCAGTAAAACTGGGTTATAAAGAAGCGGCCCGTTTGCTGGGTGAAACGCTGGAAGAAGAAAAAGCAACAGATGAGAAACTGACGATTATTGCTGAAAAGCAGGCGTAATTTCCGCTGTGGTTTTTAAGCACCAGTAAAACAGGCCGGTTAATAAACCGGCCTGTTTCATATTAGATATATTCTGTATTATTGCCGCTGTTAAAAATACTTCCCGAAAATACCGGGTCGTTAGTTAAAATAACTGACGTCAGCGAGTTACCAAAGGCGTCATACGGCCCGCCCAACACACCGATTTCATCATTGTTGTCGATTTCAAAGCCTTCTACAAAGCGCCAGAAACCCATTGTTTGCGCACCGGTGTCCAGGTTTTCTACTTCTTCATTCGTATAGAATGCGAGCTGTACGATACCTTTGTACCGGATCCGGTAAAAACCATTGTTCACATTTTCACCCTCAAAGGTATGAATAAAAATTATAGAAGGTTTATACCAGACTGCCTGGAAAATGCGCTTTTTTAGCAGAATTATCTGAAATATATTTTCTTGCTGTGTCGGATCACATCATTAAAATTCAATAAAATTCCTTCATATATGTAATGTTTTTAATGCATTACGCCGCAATCAGCGTCGGCCACAGGCTGAGAGTGGTAGTGACGATTTGCAGCAATGCTTCAGTGCTGGCCCCTTCACGAGCGCTCACCGACATTCCCTGTATCAGACAGCTTAAAAAAGCCGTCAGCGCAGGCAAATCGGTGTGCGACGGCAATTCCCCCTTTGCCTGCCGCTGGATGAGAAACTCCAGCAACATCGCTTCTTCTTGGGCATGGCGGCTGCGCACGGCGCAGGCAATTTGCTCTGACGAGGCCGATACGGTGGCAGAGGTATTGATCAGGAAGCAGCCTGCGGGCGTATCCTTACTGGCAAAGCAGTGCGCCAGCGCAGTGAGATAATCCTCGATCGCCTGCTCAACGGATTTATCGTCGCAGAACAGCGCGGCTTTATGCTTCGCAGCAAACTGACTGACGTAGCGATCGAGCACTGCCCTGAACAAACCTTCTTTATTGGTAAACTCGGCATAGAGCGTCGGCGCTTTTGCACCGGTCGCTTCAACCAGATCGGCCAGCGAAGTGGCTTCATAGCCATGCTGCCAGAACAGCGCCATCGCCCGATCCAGGGTGGCCTCGCGGTCAAACACTTTCGGCCTCCCCCTCCCTTTCTTAGTACAACATGTTGCTTGCGTGGTCATGTGAACGCCTTTTTTGACTTATTTATATAGTAATCATTATAAAAACATCTTGCCGCCGATGACCAGCGTGATTTAGAGAAAAAATTTATCAATCTATCTTTATGATTTTTATAGCTTAAATAATTATATTAACGGTCATTAAAAAATAAAGTTGACGTGTGATGCAGATCACATCTATCATTTATCTATCGATCGTTAAGTAATTACTTACGACACTCATTAAACCGAATCCTGAAGGTACTGATTATGAAAAACATTAACGCTCTGTTCGCCGTCGCCATCCTGAGTTCTTTATCTTTCGCAAGCGTTGCCGCAGTGCAGGTTGATGCCACACCTGCCGGTCAGCAGAAAGCCGGTCATATCTCCGCGACAGCCGGGACTAATATCGCGTCTCTGGAAGCGGAACTGGCGCAGAAAGCCGATGAAATGGGTGCGAAGTCTTACCGCATTACGTCTGTTACCGGCCCGAATACTCTGCACGGTACTGCGGTAATTTATAAATAAGTCGCCGATAACGACCCTTGATGAAAGAAGGCATAACAATGAAAAACATCAGCGTAGTTTCTGCTTTGATCCTGGCCGCCACCGTCTCCTTCGGTGCCATGGCTGCCGATCACGCTACATCGCGTCCTGAAGCCGGTTCGAATATCGATAACACCGCGCATCAGAACCACCTGGAATTCAGTCACGCTTTCGATCCTGAAAACCTGACCGCAGGCGATCTCCAGTAACTAATGATCCCTGAACGAAAAGTTAACGCTCTTACCGAATATACTGTTGAAGGAATTTAATCATGAAAAACGTAAAAACTCTGGCCGCTGTTGCCGCTCTGTCCCTGATGTCTTTTGGCGCTTTCGCACAATCCGTAACCGCTTCTGCCTCCACCCTGGATGCCGCTGAAGCGCAGATTGCCGCCCAAGCCCAGAAAGCCGGTGCTTCTTATAAAATTACTGAAGCGAATGTGAATAATAACGTTCACATGACGGCTGAACTGACCAAATAAGTCAGCGAGCGTGTTATGGCGCCGCCTGACAAAAAAAAGCTCCCGCGGGAGCTTTTTTTATGGGCAAAACCTGCGATTAATCGAGGTTAAGCTCATCATAATGTTGGATTAATTTACCCACCACGCCGTAATCCAGCGCCTGCGCGGGGGACATCCAGTAATTACGATCTGAATCTTTTTTCACTTTCTCAAGCGGCTGTCCGGTCGCGTCAGCAATCAGTTTATTGACCCTTTCCTGCATGCGAATAATCTCACGCGCTTCAATTTCGATATCCGTTGCCTGACCACGCACGCCGCCTAACGGCTGGTGGATCATAAAGCGGGTATTCGGCAGCGAATAGCGATGCTCTTTTTTCGCCGCGAGGTAAATGGTGATCCCGGCGCTGGCTACCCAGCCGGTACCAATCACATGTACTTCGGGACGAATGAATTTAATAAAGTCGTGGATGGTATCGCCCGCTTCGACATGACCGCCCTGGCTGTTGATATAGATTTTAATCGGATCGTTGTTGATGCTTTGCAGCAGGATAAGCTGCGTCACCACTTTTTCTGCCAGCGCCTGGTTGATCTCGCCGGAGATAATGATCGAACGGGAGGCAAGCATTTTTTGCTGCAACAGGCCGGAACCCTGGGTTTCTTCTTTTGACGTGTCTTCAGGATCGTTTTTCATCGTGTGGTGCATTGTCATATCCTCTGGCAAAAGCGCGCAACATGCGCAATGTTATCTGCAAACTGAGTGTAGCCGCCTTTTGCCGCCAACCCAACAGTAACCGTTGGCATTACCCTGTAGAGTAAGTGACTCATTTGTTCATGGAGAGATGCTATGCCTTTTACCGCCGTACCCGCTTACGCGCTCAGCATCACTGAGCTGACGGATATTCTCGGGCGCTGTTTTCAGGATTATTTTGTTCCTTTTACGCTGACCCCTGAGCAGTTCGCCGCCCGATTTATTGCCGAAGGGCTGAGTTTTGCGGATTCCTGTGTCTGGTTTGCGGATAACGAGCCTGTGGCGATCGCGTTGATTACGCGCCGGGGCAACCGTGCACGGCTGGCAGCCTTTGCGATCCAGCCAGGCTGGCGCGGGAAAGGATTGACTAAACCGATGCTGGGAGCGTTATTTGCCGGGCTGAAAGACGTCACGTCCCTGTCGCTGGAGGTGATCCGCGAGAACGCGCCTGCCATTGCACTTTATGAATCACTGGGATTTAGCATCGCACGCGACCTGTGCGGCTATCAGGGCAAGCGTGTCGAACCGGTTGCAGGGCTGGCAGAGGGCTCGCTGGATGGTCTGCTGTGCGCGGTCTATCGCGGCCCCGCAGAAAACACGCCCTGGCAGCTCGATCCGCTCTCTTTTCCGTCGTTGCCGTGTCGGATACTAAAAGATGGCGAACACGCCTGGGCGGTGATCGCCACGCTGACGGCCACGCCGCAGCTGCGCTACCTGTTTGTGGAGCCCGCGTACCGCCGTCAGGGGCTCGCCCGCCAGCTGCTACAAAAAATCAACGTGCAGTATCCGGGAATTGGCACGCCTGTCGCCGTTCCGGCCGCTTTGGCGTCACTGTTTGAAGGGGCGGGCTATCAGGAAATGGTGATCGCCCAGTATGAAATGGTGCGTACGGCATAGGCTGTTTTTCGTGCGTAGTTCTACACTGAGACTTCCCCCTGACGACGCTGGAGGCTGCATGTCAGCACATTTTAACTGGATCAATGAACCCGAAGAGTGGCAGCACGAGAACGGCACCTTACAGGTTATCACCGATGATAAAACCGACTTCTGGCAAAAAACCTGGTACGGGTTTTCGCGTTTCTCCGGGCATATTTTTGCCGCCGATGTCGCCGATGATTTTACCTTTCAGGTAAAAGTATGCGCTGATTTCAACACGCTGTATGACCAGGCAGGGATCATGCTGATGATCGACGAACACCACTGGTTAAAGGCCGGCATTGAGTATAACGATGGTGCCCCGGCTATCGGCAGCGTACTGACGCGTGAAAACTCAGACTGGGCAACGGGTATTTTTCCGGGCGATCCAAGAATGTTCTGGCTGAGACTGACGCGTAAAGGCGACAGCCTGCGGCTGCAATATTCAACCGATGGCGAGCACTGGCCGCTGCTGCGTTTAGGCTGGTTTCCGCGCGGTCCGGCAAAAGTCGGCGTGATGTGCTGTACTCCTGAACGGCGCGGCTTAGCGGTGGATTTTCAGGACATGGCGCTGACGCCGCCCGTCGATAAAGACTTGCATGATTTGAGCTGATGGCAAAAAGATCGCGGGCCTCGCCCGCGATCTACAAATAAATTACTTATTTCATATTTCGTTACGACTCAACTCTATCAGCGACAATCTCATGCACCATTAAGACTATTACCCTGCGCGGAGGATTAATCTCATTCCATAATATACGGTTCTGATTTCTAAAGAATTATTAATTATTTTCACGTCAAAATACAACAATCGCACGATGTGCTTCTTTTTTGATAAGAGTTTTCTTATAATCCAAATCCTATTTCTTAATTGCCTTTCCGTGAGGAGACAGGTAATTATTACCCTCATGAATACTTTTTTTAAAAGGTTATGGATAATGATCGCTGTAATAACGTCATGCAGCTACTTCCGTGAAGGATTTCACGAACTTACCCGGCAAATACTTGCAGAATGCAAATCATTCTCCAGCGTGATGTATACAGATGACATTAATACATTCACCAAGAAAATACTTAGCCAGACAAAAGCCATTGTGGTGGATTACGGACAGTCAAACATCCAGCAACTCATCGACCTGCTGGTTGTTAAAAATAAGTATCCTGAAAGTTATTTTATACTCATTACACGCGAGAGCTGTTTCGAAAACACCATTGAAAATATTCTTATCAATACGGTTTCCGATTACTCCATTGATTGTGTCAGCGTAATGCGGAAGTTAAAAGCGTGCCTGAAAGATTTCGCCTCCGGCAATCAACATATTATCGTGACAAAAAACAAGCGGCTGTACCATATCGAAAAAGAAAAGAACCTGACGAAGCGGGAGAGTGATTTATTGCCCTACATTATTTCAGGCAGAAATAATAAAGAAATCTCACGTTATTTAGATGTCAGCGGCAAAACGGTGAGCCACCATCGGCGGAATATCTACCATAAGTTTGATGTGAATAATCTGACGGGGCTTTATCATGTGTTTGGTCGCTATGCCTGAAACGGCACCACGCTAAGGCAGGTTGCGCTGCCTTAGCGTGATTATATCACTCAGGCATCAGCCACCGGTTTTGCCTCGGTTTTCACCTGGGCATTTTCCAGCATACGGCGCACCGGCACAATAAGCACCATCAGCACCGCAGCGCAGATCAGCAGCGCGATGGAACAGCGTGCAAACAGATCCGGCAGCATATCCAGCTGATCGGCTTTCACATGACCGCCAATCAGCCCCGCCGCCAGGTTGCCTAACGCACTGGCGCAGAACCACAGCCCCATCATCTGACCGCGCATTCTTTCCGGTGCCAGCAGCGTCATGGTTGCCAGACCAATCGGGCTTAAGCACAGTTCGCCGAGGGTCAGCATCAGAATGCTCCCCACCAGCCAGAACGGTGATACGCCTGCCCCGCCGTTCGCCAGCACGTTTTGCGCAGCCAGCATCATCAAACCAAAGCCAGCGGCAGCACACAAAATGCCGATCACGAATTTGGTGATGCTGCTCAGGCGCACATTGTTACGCGCCAGCATCGGCCACGCCCAGCTGAATACCGGCGCCAGAATGATAATGAACAACGCATTAATCGACTGGAACCACACCGCCGGGATCTCAAAACCGCCAATCATACGGTTGGTGTAGTCGTTTGCGAACAGGTTAAACGAGGTCGGTTTCTGCTCGAACGCCGACCAGAAGAAAGCGGCGGATACCAGCAGGATAAAGCACACCAGCAGTCGTGCGCGCTCTTTACGGTTCAGACCCGCAAAGAAAAACAGGTAGATAAAATAGAGCGCGACCGAAACAGCAATGACGTACACCAGCACGCTGGCAACGGCAACCGGGTTAATGACAATCACGCCCTGCGCGATAAGCGCGACCACAATTGCCACGCCAGCAGCCAGACCAAGCAGCCAGCCGCCAACGCCGTTCTTCTTCGCCACCGGATTGTTCCAGGTGGAGTCAAGGCCCACTTCGCTGTCGTAGCGTTTCATTGCCGGCACCGCAAACAGGCGGAAGATAACCAGCGCTACCAGCATCCCGATACCACCAATTCCGAAGCCCCAGTGCCAGCCATGGGTTTTGATCAGCCAGCCGGAGATTAGCGGCGCAATAAAGGACCCTATGTTAATGCCCATATAGAACAGCGAGAAACCGCCGTCACGACGCGTATCGCCTTTCTTGTACAGCGTACCGACCATCACCGAAATACAGGTTTTGAACAGCCCGGAGCCGAGGACGATAAACATCAGGCCGATAAAGAACATGCTGTCGCCCATCATGGCAGACAGCGCGATGGAGAGATGACCGAGGGCAATCAGCAGCGAGCCGTACCACACTGCCCTCTGCTGGCCGAGCCAGTTATCCGCCAGCCAGCCGCCCGGCAGCGCGGCCAGATACATACTACCGGCAAAGATCCCCACAATGGCCGACGCGTTTTCACGTGCCAGTCCCATCCCGCCGTCATAGACGGTCGCGGCCATGAACAAAATCAGCAGCGGGCGAATGCCATAGAAGGAGAAGCGTTCCCACATTTCAGTGAAGAACAACGAGCCCAACGGATAAGGATGCCCGAAGAAAGTCCGGCTTTCGTTTTTATTAACAGAGGAATGCATAAATTCTCCCAAAGAGGTGTGTCATAGCGACTGCAAACACTGAATGCACGCCGACCATGGGTTTTCGGTCGATCCTTTACATTCAGCAAAATATTATTTAACCATTTGATAACTGAATACCAGCGTTGTCTGGTAGCAGAATCTGGACTTTAAGATGAAAAGTCGACAAATGTCTAGTTTCGCAGATTTTATGTTGGGAGATTGTGGATAGTGATTGACATCCGGCAGTACTACAAATGTGATCCGCGTCCCTGTCAGGGAGACAGGGACAGCGCTACGGATTGGCCAGAAGAGAGAGGCGGGTAAGTCAATTCCAGGGGGTATTATTTATGCGGATTATTGCGCACGCCTTCGAATAATCCCCAGCCGACAATCAATAAAAAGAGAAAAAGCTTCAGATAAAGTGACATGCGCTACCAGCCTCCTGTTAAACCAACGCTGCCGCTAGCGAATCTTGTATATAAAACAGACAAAATTAAAGCTAAAGGAATCTAAAATATCGACATCGCGGGGTGTATAAAAATCAAAAAATATCGCATATGACAAGCGAGGTCAAATATAAGAGGAATTTACTGTTTAGTCGTTTACTGTAGGTTGGACTTCATTAAGGCACCGCATGAAATATTAATAACTTAGTCTTGATGTTAAAACCACTTAACACTTAGCGTAACATAATAATTATAATCTTTTACATCAGCATTATTTCCCTGTCTGCAAGCTGGCCTTTAACAGACATAGGATAAATTCCTTTCCATCATTCCCCTGATGTGATAATTAAATAGCAGGTGATTTTTTAAATTGAAGCGCATTATTCAGAACGGATCGTAGCTTTCAAGGGAAATAATTTAACAATTGCCTTTCTCTGTTAACTAAAGCTTAAAGTTCCATTTACCGATGGCTAAGCATAAAAACAACATCAGCGCTTAAGCTCATTCTGAATAACCTTTAATTAAAGATTCCACTATGACCACGCAAATTATTGAAAACATCGCTACTCCCCAACCACGATGGAAATTCAGAGATACGATCTGGATGCTTGGCGTGTATGGTGCCACCGTGGGGGCGGGAACGCTGTTTCTGCCTGTTGAGATCGGCACGCGTGGGCCGCTGGTGTTCTTTATGCTGTTGCTTCTCGCCTTCCCGTTATCGATGGTGCCGCATGTCCTTATTTGCCGCGTATTTATGCGCGATCACCAGACAGCGGATAAATCCCTGCCGATGTTCGGGACATTCTTCGGCGCAAAAGGGCAAAAAGCCGTGCGGATCTATTTTTGTCTGGCGCACTTTCCCGTCACGCTGGTTTATGGCGTATCGCTGGTTAACGCCCTGGATAATTTGCTGAGGGAACATCTCCATATTGCGCTTATCAGTCGCGGCTGGCTGGCGTTTATTGTCGTCGCCTTCCTGTTTGTGGTGTTAAGTAACGGACGTGAAAAAGTGGTCAGTATTCTGAGCACGCTTGCCCTGCCATTTGCCCTGACCGTGGTGATCATCGCCGCCGTGCAGATCCCGGACTGGCAACTGGCAAACATCACCGAGGCGTTGAAAGCCACTAATAATGCCCCGACCGGTGAAACCATAAAAAATCTGTGGCTGACGTTGCCGCTGATCACTTTCGCGTTTTGTTCAACGCCATTAATATCCCCGCTGGCGGCACATTATCGTGAAAAGCATAACGGCGGAGAAACTAAAGCCGTACTGGTTGTACGCCTGGCTTATACACTGATCTTCTTCAGCATTATTTTCTTCGTACTGAGCTGTATTTTAAGCATTCCTCATGAGACCTTTGTCGCCGCAAAGGCACAAAATCTTAACGTCTTATCGGTTATGGAGGGTAACGGAGGTTCCGGGTTACTTTTCTATGCGGCGCCGTTGATTGCGATTATCGGCATGACAAAATCCTTTTTAGGCATCTGTCTGCCGGTCGCTGAAACCTTCTCTGATTTGATCACCGAAACGGCTGGTGTGAATAAGGGCACAGGCAAGATCATTGCATTCCTGCTGATGTTCGTGGTGTCCTTTGCCGTGGTATATGCCAACCCGAACGTGATTAACCTTATTGAAACCGTCTGCGGGCCGATGATTGCCATCTTCCTGTTCCTGATCCCGGTGTTCCTGATTTATACCCGCGATGCGCTGCGCCCACTGCGCGGGGTGACGCCGATGATTGTATTACTCGGCGGTGTGCTGACCGTCTCAGCGTTACTGTACGGAATGTTGTGAGGGCGCGCTAAGCCAGTGTAAAAGGCAAGTGAAGTAGGGCTGGAACCCCTGGCACAAATAATTCAGTCCGGCTTCGCCTGCTGTTGTACGCATAAAACGGTGCTTCGGACACCCGCCCTGACAAGCCTGTAACACAGGACACTGACGGCACTGCCGGGGCAGCGATGTATATTTGTCACTGCCGAATTTTTTATGCACGTCTGAATCAATCATCTCCGCCAGTGTATTTACCCTGATATTACCTAAGCGGTATTGCGGATACACATAGTGATCACAGGCATATATATCGCCGTTATGTTCGACGATGACCGATCGTCCGCAGGTGGGCTGATGATGACATATCGCGCCGGGCACATTCATAAAGCGCGCAAAAGCCCACTCGATATTCATGACAAAGATGTTGCCGACATCCTGTTTACGCCAGGCGTCAAAAACGCCGATCAGAAACTGACCATAATCAGCGGGTAATACTGACCAGGGCGTCACGCCCTCGCCCGCTCCGCCGGGTGCCTGCAATTTCAGACCGACTTTCCGCGCATTCTCATCCGCCAGGCGTTCAACCATCGGGATAAACTGAATAAACGCCACCCCGGCATTGCGCAGAAAATGATAAATCTCCAGCGGATACTGAGCGCTGTGGCGATTTACACATGCCAGCACGTTGTACTTTACCTTGTATTTTTGCAGCAGAGCGAGCGCCCGCATCACCCGATGGTGGGTGGGCTTACCGCTTCTGGTAAGACGATACTTATCGTGGATGGCGGCGGGACCATCCAGTGAAAGGCCAATTAAAAAATCGTTGTCGGCAAAAAACTGACACCAGGCCTCGTTCAGTAATATCCCGTTGGTCTGAAAACTGTTGGTTATTTTCCGACCGGCCCCGTATTTGTGCTGTAGCGAGACGGCTTGTTGATAAAATTCCAGCCCCGCTAACGCCGGCTCCCCGCCCTGCCAGGAAAAGGCAACCTCATCATCCGGATACGTCGATTCAATATAACTGCGCACATAAGACTCAAGCACGTTATCACGCATAATATGAGGCTGCGGGTAGTAAACTTCCTTTTCAAGGTAAAAACAGTAGCGGCAATTAAGGTTACAGGCAGAACCAGTGGGTTTGGCCATCACATGAAAGGCACGTATCTGCGTATTTTTTAGCATATCCGTATTCCTGCCGGGGAAGAGTCCCTGCTACGCGCGTTAATGAACGCATATTATCCCGACACAGGCGGCGCATTTTTGTTGTGCAAAAATAGCTATTTTTGATGGTATTGATGCATTTTTGCGAGGTGGATCGGACCGAGCAGGCATGGAGATTTTAAATAAACGAGAAGGAGAAGAAGTGGTGCCGATAATAGGAGTCGAACCTACGACCTTCGCATTACGAATTAGTAGAACTACATTTAACTAACTGTTTTATAAAGCCATAACCGCATTCACACATGACAAGTTAATGGCACAGGCTCAAAGATGAATAATGACGATTCACCATGTGTGACACAAACGTGGCACATGATAATGAGGTTCTCTCTGCCGAGTAAGCTATTCAGATAGTCAGCAAGGCAAGGGATGAACTATCAGCGATAATTTTCAAAAGGACTTTCTCTGAGATTAATAAAAAGGTCAGGATTGGGCATACCACCTTCCATATCCAACTTGATGATTTGGAACTTGATGGGCTTAGTGATGAGGATTTCGATGCAGTCTTCCAAAAAACCTTTTCATGCCTCAAAGGGCTGGGTTATGAGATTTGGGATAAAACTTGGGATGTAACAGGTTTCACCGCAGAGATCCCTGAGAAAAAGCCCACCTGAGTGGGACATAATCATCTGGCAGTCAAAGAGCAGTCCTGAGTAAGCCAGCTCTTTCCTGACGCTGCAAGTATATCTCGATCGTGTGCCATTGCGCTGGAAGGTTCGGAGTCCTGACCCTGTAACTGGCGCAGAGGGTTCAGTTACCAGCGCAAAGCTTTGTGTGTCCCGCTTTTGTCTCATGCCACCCTGGAGGCATCAATCCACTCAATCTATCTGCAATGGATATTTTTTGCACGAAATTGCACATGATGAAATGGCGCTTATGATAATTTCTGATGGTGATCTGATGGGAGTGAAAGTGCGGCTATCTGATGATACAATGCTCTTCAAAATAAACAGTTAGGTGATTTTTATGTTGGTAAAAGATGCGCTAAAAAGGGATAACAATAACCTTGACTTAATACGTATTTTTTGTGCAATTTCTGTAATATTTGCCCATTCATATTATCTTGCAAATGCTGAGGGAGCTCAGGAGCCGGTTCAGTCTGTTTTCACATTTACATATACTGGTTCCATTGCTGTAAAAATATTTTTCTTTATCAGTGGAATGCTTGTAACTAATAGTTTATTAACAACACGCAACATCCCACACTTTATTTCATCTAGATTTTTTAGAATATTCCCTGCTTTCATTTTTGTTTTAGTATTCGCGACATTCATTGTTGGACCATTACTTACAACACATTCAATAACATCTTATTTAAAAGATCCACTGACGTACAGCTATCTATATAAAAGCTCATATTTGGATATGCAATTTTTTCTTCCTGGTGTTTTTGAGGAAAATATATATAAAAGTTCGGTTAATGGTTCTTTATGGACAATACCATATGAAGTTGCATCTTATGTCGTGCTCCTAGCATGCTACATGATTACTCTGAGCAGAAGGGAAATAATACCTAGCATTATATGCTTGTTAATAATATTGCTTCCTTTATTTGGATGGAATAGATTTATTTTCATTAATAATGATAATGCGGATGTGTTTTTAATGGCTCCATGCTTTGCTCTTGGAGCATTGTATGCTATAAATAAGGACAAAATATATATTTCACTACATGCACCAATAGGATTTGCAATACTATATAGTTTTGTGTCAGACCCAACACTTAAGCATATGCTTTTTTACTTTTGCGCATGTACATTTTTCGTGTATTTATCAACAACAAAAATAATAAAATCAATAAGAATAAAACATGATGTGTCATATGGCATTTATCTATGGGGATTTTTAATACAGCAGGTGGTATTCAGGTTATTTCCAGACATAAACCTGCATCTAAATCAAGCTTTATGCGTGGCCCTATCAATTATTGCTGGACTGGTATCATTTATTGCAATAGAAAAACCAGCAATGGATATTGGAAAAAAGATATCAAACAGATTCAGATATTAGATAAAAAAGGGGCTTTCAGCCCCTTTTTTTTACGTGGTAGTTGCGGATACCTTCCATTCACCTGTTGATACGTATGTCCATTTCCATGGTCCGGTAGAAACTTGACCAAGCAATTCCCACTTGGTACCAAACGGGAAATTAGTAGTGTCTGAAGTAGGCGGCGATACTGATAGAACCGTTATATATCCTGACTCAAGCCTGCATAATGCTGTCCATGATGAGTTTCCGGTTATACTATAAGTGCCTCCTGAATCAACCTTGTTCACCCTGCTCTGCACACTTCCCCATCTAATAGAATCAGTGGTGTTATCGGGAATTACCACACCATTAAAATCTGCAGTTGCATCATTAAGATAAATGTATTTGCTAGATGAGGTTCCAGAGTAACCAGAAAAATGAGATGCAGTCAATGAGATGAAACACGATTCCAGAGATACAGCTTCAACTCCTCCATCATGATGATTAACCACTCTAAATGCAGTTACGTTAATTCGACTACCATTTATATCAAATATTTTACCGTTACCTTCCTCGCTTCCGCATCCAGATAGATTCACTCCAGTACAATCTTTAAATTTATAGCCAGTACCATTAACGAAATCAGCCGCCAAACAAGTTAGGCTGCTATATGTTATGTTATTAAAATCATATGCAACACCTGAACATGTTTTTACATAAACATTATTTAAGTTATATGTCGTTCCTCCAGCATCAATCTTCACGCCAGTAACGACATCCTGAATAGTAATGTTTGACCATGACTGTAGCCAACTATCGCTAGTTCGATAGCCTGTTTTAACTTTATGGATATACAGGTCCTGAAGCCGCACATTGTAACTAATTGCACTGTAAATCCCGAAATCACACGGGTTAGGTGCGGTACTCAGCAGACTCAGCCCAATTATCCTGGTGCTTCTGGTTTGCGTCCCACTTAGGTCACCTGCTGTATCGCTATCCATATCGACAGCAGTAATAAAGTCCTTGGAGAAGCTGTGCGCTACACCCTGCCACATGCGGTCAGGTACAGTCTTAATGTCGTTGCCTGTTTTTACCAGGCCTGAAGCGTCCATGCCGCACCCCTCAAGCGTCACGCGCGGAGGAACAATGGCACCATACTTAATGTTGTAGAAACCATTTAGCCTCAGCGTTCCGCCCGAAGCAGGCAGGCACGCAGTCAGTCGCTCAAAGGCCGCGCTGTTCTGCTCTGCCGTCCTTGAAGTCATCATGCCGCCATTCTCTACAGGAATATCAATGTGGCTTCCTGTGCGCTTCCATCGCTTGCCGCCAGGGGTAACTAATATGTTCACCCCGTCATCCGGCTCCGAACTCGCAAACGCTATAAACGTCCCGCCACCAACGGCAGGCGTATCAGAGTAGTATCCACGAACGGTAATTTTCTGATTTATGAAAGATGGCTCTGTGGTTCTCAGCGTGGCGATATCAGGACAAATGCCGATGTATTTCTCACCATCGTCTTCTGCAAAATCTTCTTTTAGCCTGATAATCCCTTGATCAGGATCGTATTTAAGAATGTTTGGGAAATAGTATTGCTGCACATTATATGCATCGTATACCGCCATAGAATGCCCCTGCACAGTCACAAACTTTGCCATCTGACCGTTGTAGGTAGGGTATCCGCCGGCGTTAATGCTGAGAGGCTGAGTTACGGGAACATGCGTACCATCTTCATTTTCAAGATAAACCGGAATCTGATTGGATGGGATTGTTGGGTCGGTATCAATCTGACCAATGTAGATCTTGCCGTTTGCATTAGCCTTGAATGACCTTGCCAGGGTGAAAAGCTGAGATGGCATAGATACGACAATGTTTGCTGTGATATCTGACATTTACTGTGCTCCGGGCGCAGCAAAGCCGCACAACAAATGTTGCGCAGCGTTGCGTTATGGTAGGTTATAATTGGGTTAATTGACTGGAGGATGTATGAACAGAGACTTACTGAATTTTGCGTTTCTGATATTTGGTATCGTGGTGGGCAGGCTTTTATTCGCTTAACGCATCAGATTTTGCACCCTGAGCAAAGGAATTAATTACGCGCTCTACCTGAGACATTGCTTTTTCAAACGCTGTTGAGCCGCGCGGTGTGTTTGCCAGTCGAAGCAGCGCGTTACGTGCTGGCTCACTTTCATACATCCGGGCAAGCAGCCCATACCCACCGCCAACACCAACGATCGCCGGATTAGTTACCGAGCCTATCCCAAAAATGAATGGGATTGTCTGCTGACCGGTAGGCGTAGTAACTCCGGCCTGCCCCGCCCTCTTCGTGGACTCCAGGTAGTTTTTCAGGCCCTTCAGATAAGCTGCGTCACGGCCTTTAAACGCAATGCCGGTCTGGTTAGACATCAGGTTAACCTGTCGCAGGAATTGATCTGGCGAACCGCCTGATTTCTCCATTGCCTTACCGATGATACCGTTCCGCATCTGAGCGCGCCCAATCTGGCCAACAGAGCGATACAGGTTTTGCACCTCTGACTTTTTGCCGCTGAAAAGCATGTTGTTGACTACTTCCGGCGTCAGATCTCCCTTCATGATCACGTTCTTCAATCGGGTATTCTTCAGCTTATTGGCCTCGTCTGCGTAAATAGCATTAGCCTGTTTGTACCGGCGCAGGCTATCACTGCCAAGGTTCTGAACAATGGCACTGTCAATATCTCCCGTCATGGCGCTGTAGACTCGATTGACCGCAGCCTCTGATTTGTTAATTAGCGCTTGTCGTTCACCTTTAACATCCTGCCTGAATTGGCTGCGTAGAGCACTTAACTGCTGCAGATCCATCGCCATTGGCCCGTTAGGTCCGGCATTGCGGGACAACTCATCTCTGTAAACTTTAAGCTTTGAGATGGTTTCGTTATCAGCAGCTCCTCCGAGCTTTTGCAAATCAGCAATCTCATTATCAATTTGCTGAATGGCCCTGTTTGGCTGGATGTTAACTCCTGACATTGCGTTTTGCGTCTGCTCCAGGCGATTTCCAGCCGCCCTGCGTATTCCAGATGATTTCTGCTTAAGACTGCCAATGACGATCGACGGGTCATACTCTCCAAATCGGGAAGCAAACTCGTCAACTAACTGGCTGCGAGCATCCTGCTGGGTTGCGCGCATGCCACTGGTGCCGACAAATGGGATGTTCTCCGCAGTGGTCTGAGCCATGCGACCAACTCGCGAGTTTGGCTGAAGCACGTCGGAGGTATGCAACGGAACATCAGCTGAATTCGCGAACTGGATAGCCTCTCGCGCCTCTGGTGACATGGAACCACGCACGCCGCGATAAGCTGCGCCTACTGCACGTCCAGCCTGGTTAATAGCACCGCCAAGAGCAACACCAGTTGCCAGGTCTGTAGCGAGTGCCTCCGGGTTATTTTTCTCACTATTAGCAGCCATAGAGCCGACGGCATTTTCAGCGAGCAAGCGCGATGCTCCCTGCGCCACCCGCCCGGCAATTGACGGGGCCTGTGCGACCGCCCTTTCAGCACCAACAGGCGTCAGGTATGGTAGCGCCGTGCTCAGGGCAGCACCAACGTATGTTATCGAAGGCTGGCATAAACCATTCGTTGCAGACCTTGCATTTTCGCCGGGAGAGCTTCCACTTACGCAGCGGTAATTTGCTAGGCATGTTTCCTCCGTGCTGCAAGGCGCAGCCATTTCTGGTCGATTAACCGGGCGGTGTAGTCCTTCAGAGTTGGTATTTCTGATGGCGCAGGAGCGGCCTTGCGGCGGCGTTTTGGCATACGGAAGATGCCGCGCTCCATGACTTTAGCGAGAGGACTAGCCACGTGAACCTCCGAAGCGGGAAGCCCACTCCATTGCCAGGCGTGACTCATCACCCCAGCGGACATTGCGCTCAGCACCGAAAGCATGGATCAGCTCTATCAGGTCACGCATCTGCGATACGGTCATGCGGCTGGTAGACTGGCCGAGAACGACAAAGCCATCGCCAGACAAATTCGGCACGACATCCTGCTTAATCAGCGCGGCGGTAAAAATATGCTTCCATGCCTCAGAGGAAAGCTTTCTGCCATGCCATTCGACCTGGCTGCTGACGTCGCCCAAAACAGCCCATAGCTTGGAGTTCTGGTCGAGGCTTCGGGTCATCTCTTTTATCTCGATGACCACCGGGCGCTTATCGTCCAGTTGCAGCTGGCTGATCGCATTGATGGCGTTGTTTCGAATGTTTGCGTTGCGGAGGATGAATTGCTGCTTCATACGCCACCTCCGACAGGTAACGCAGAATGCAGAAAATCGCAGGTGCTTTGCAGCATCTGTGAAATTTGATGTGATGTACTCTTTGTGTTTCGCACTTTGTCGTCCCCAACAAAGCGCAGCAGGTACGGGAGGCTGTTCAGACCTACCGTACCTGTATTATCGCCTATCTAGAGATAATTATCAAAACGTCACGCAACAAAAATCCCCATTATCGGGGCTTTCTACATCAGCGTTCTGATAGCATCAGCCGCCATTATCGCGGAGATGATGAGGATGATTGGGTTAGTCATCATTTTCTCGCCCCAGATATGACAGTGAGGCGATCGCGTTTGGTTTAAAGTCATTTCCGGCAATCAACTCTTTGAGCTTATTCAGATCTTCTTGTGACTTGATGCGAAAGGTTAGCTGCGCGATTCCGGAAAGCGGGACATGCCGTTCGAAGGCACCCGCCATAACGCGCTTGATGATGCCATCCATCAGGCCAAATACGTCTCCGCCATCTGGCAAAAGCTTACTAAATAATCCCTCCGGAGCCCGTTATGCCATCACCTCTTCCCGGGGCGGATTACTTACGCCCACCAAAGCGATCTGGCACCAAGGAAGAGGTGCTGGCGCGACTGTACGATCACCTCGACAAAACACTCGGCAAACCATTTGAACCAGAGAGCAAGGAAGCTCGCACGAAGCGACACATGGATGAGTTGTGGGCTAACCGGGTGCATCACGACAATTTCGAAGCCTCGTTCCGCCCCGGATGGCAGTTTGTTGGCCCGGTTAAGCCGATATACGTAGACGACCGTATGCGTACCTATCGTGGCAGATTCGGCCATGTAAGGAGTGACTAATGAGTAAGTGGACACCTGAAGAAATCGCGCTGTTCTGGCGTCATAACAACGCAGAGATAGCGGATATTACCGGACGCAGCATACAGGAAGTTGGCGATAAGCGAGCCTTGTGGAATAAGGCCAGAAACGGATGGCTGGATGATGACAAGGAGGCGTCATGACTCCAGAGCAGGAGAACGTCATCCGCGCCGAAGCCAGACGGTGCGCCGACGAAATCAAAAAGGCCATGCGCCAGAAGCCCAAACCTAACTGGGATTCCACAGTGAAGCCCATCCTCAAAAAACACTACGAAGTTATTAAGCCAATCGGTATCAGCCTGATTCGCTTTAACAGCGTTATTGGTCGCCTGCATGGGCGCTATGGAGTGGAATCGTGAGCAAATCACTACGCATTGAATTAGGCGACAAATACGTCGTCACCGGCTCGGCGCATGACCTGATTTTGAATGAGAAGAAGATTGCCAAGGAAGGCAAATCAGCCGGTCAGGAAGTGCTTTCCCGTCTCGGCTACTTCAGCAAGTTTGAGCACCTTGTACGCGAGTTAATGCACAAGGAGATTCTGGAATCTGAAGCGCAGACGCTGACAGAACTGCGTGACCACATTCAGCAATTCAGCGAGAGGCTGGGCAAGGCGGTGGGGCTATGAAGATTGAAAGAATGGATGTTTTGGCCTTTACGCTTACTGAGCTTGAACGCCTGGATCCGGTTCGCGTGATGATTGAAAACTATGAACCGGGCAAAGGTCGCATCACCATCACCTGCTACGGTAAGGCGTGGACTGGCGCATGGTTTGCGATGGGAGGCGACTCTGTTCAGGATTTCATTAAGCGTGTCAGCAACGAATACCTGATCAGATACTTTGACCCACAACTGCAAAGCACTGTTGATGACGATAACGATGCCAATCTGGCCTTTGTAAAAGGAGAAATCCTTAAGCTTCGGAGGGACCAGGAAATCGACGCTGACGAAGCCCGCGGGATGTGGGAAGAAGCAGAGTGGGCTGAGGATGTGAAAGCTAACTGCTGTGATTGTCGAGTCGGTGAAAAGCTGCTGAACCTCTTGGGTGATGATCCATGGTATGCAAAATGGCCTTCAGTACCGAATCACCATTATCAGTATCTGGACCGAATAGTGAACGCAGTCCGTGAAGGTCTAAATGAAATGGAGCGAGCACCATGACCGCCGAAATCATCGATCAGGCCAGCGAGCTTGAAGAAATGCTCCGCGAAAACGCTATTTCCGCTCACCGCATCAACCGTAACGCAGTATCAGCAAAGCATTGTGAATCGTGCGGAGAGGACATACCAGAGCCGTGCCGGGTTGCCGTGCCGGGATGCAGGACGTGTGCAAGCTGTCAGGAAGAAATCGAATTGAAAAAAAAGCAGAGGGGTATGCTGTGAAAGAGAATGTAATGATTTAATATAAAAATAAATTGTGCAACATTCGCCACTGAATTTTTTAATAGAGAAAATTCAAAAGCAATCAGGCGTGATATTTAATTTGATTTAATTACAATAAAAGCAAGATTATCATCCTGCTTTTAATAATCGCCTACTATTAAGCAGACAGTTTACGCCAAACGCTTTGACTGATACCAAAAGCAAAAGCTATGAATACCAATCCTGACCATCGTTCGATACCTTGAGCCATTATTAGCATTGCAATGCCAATTCCTGCAAGTGGAAGAGCTGCAATAAAGAAAAGCACAATTGCACAGAACACTTGGCCAGCAGTTGGTTCTTGAGACATGATAATACCCTTAGAGCTATAAAAAGGTTGAATACTTAATTGCGTTATTCTTATTTTTTTATCATTGATTCATGACCGCACAAAAATTCTAGCACGAATTATTTTTTTAAATCAACTGTTATATTTGGTAGTAACTCTTGCCTATATTCAGCCTTAAGTGAAATTAAAAATTTCTCGCCATCAAATAAAAAACTCACTGATTCAACATGATGCAAACGAAAGTCTCGATCCTGCATAGCCTTTACGCTGGGGTAAGGACTCTATCATAAAATTACTTAGCGCATTGCAGGTGGCATAGGAGGAAACATGCGCATAACCATAGCCGTGAACTCAACGCTGGATATTGAGGCCGCCATTGCTGTGTTACGTGTCTTTATTAAGGACAAGAAGCCCGGCGATGGAACGTCGGATACGTGGGGAATGACGCTGAGCAATCATTTTTTCACCGTAGGCGTTAAGCCAAACGGTAATTACACCGTTAAGCAGCATGACTGACGCAACTGATAGCCAGTTATGAGCTGGCTATTGGGTGCGAAAGCATCCCCTTGTTGTCATTGCCCCGCTAGTCGGGGCTTCTTTTTGCCTGGAGATAACCAATGGAAGAAATGATATTCACCCGCGATGAAGCGGCGGCCTTCCTGCGGGTCAGTGAAGGCACGGTGGCAGAGTGGATTAAGTCAGGCAGACTTGCCGCCACCCGCAAAAATCCCGCGAAGAAGAAAAGCCCATACCTCATCTGCAAGACAGATTGCATTGCAGCACTGAAGAACCCGATCCACAATCAGCCGGTGAATGCGGTTGATGTGCAGGAGGATAAAGCATGTCAATCAAACAACGTGCCGGTACGTGGCACTGCGACTTCGTTACGCCTGGTGGGAGCCGAATTAGACGGTCTCTTGGCACATCGGACAAAAGGCAGGCACAGGAACTCCATGACCAGCTGAAGGCAGAGGCATGGCGTGTCGACAAAATGGGGGAATATAAAGCGCATACATTCGATGAAGCGTGTTTGCGCTGGCTGAATGAGAAGCAGCACAAGAAAAGTCTCGATGATGACAAAAGCCGGATCGGATTCTGGCTGATGCATTTCAGGGGAATGGACCTGTCAGCAATCACGGAAGATAAGATTTTATCGGCAGTAAGCGGGATGGTTAACCGGAAGCACCGGCTGAACTGGGAGGCGATGAGAGATAGTTGCCTGCGGAATGGCAAACCTGTTCCCGAGTTTAAGGATAAACCGGCAGCGCAGGCGACAAAGACAACTCACCTTGCTTTTATCCGGGCGTTGCTGCGGTGCGCTGCTAACGAATGGCGATGGACTGCCAAAGCACCGAATATCAAATGCCCGGTACCGAAGAACAAGCGCATCCGGTGGCTGACAAAGGAAGAAGCGCAGTCATTGATCAGGGAGTTGCCAGATCACTTTAAACCGGTGGTTATTTTCGCTCTGGCGACTGGCCTGCGGCGTTCCAACATAACGGATCTGGAATGGTCGCAGATAGACATGCAAAGGAAGGTGGCGTGGATACACCCTGAGGATGCGAAAGCAGGAAGGGCGATTGGGGTCGCCCTTAATGATTCTGCCTGCAAGGTGCTACGTGATCAGGTGGGTAAGCATAACCGGTGGGTTTTCGTTCACACTGAATCTTCCGTGCGCCCGGACGGAACCCGGACAAAAGAAGTCAGGAAAATGCGTAGCGATGCTAACACGGCATGGAAGGCTGCGTTAAGGCGAGCGGGTATCGAGAATTTCAGGTTTCATGATTTGCGGCACACTTGGGCGAGCTGGCTTGTTCAGTCCGGCGTTCCGCTTTCAGCGCTCAAAGAAATGGGAGGATGGGAGAGTATAGAAATGGTGCAGAGATATGCGCACCTGGCACCGAATCATCTGACGCAACATGCGATGCAAATTGACTCATTTCTGGCGGGAAATGGCACAAATATGGCACAAGGCACGTTTGCAGGTCTGGTGAATATCGCGTGAAGCCGCGTGGTTGTTGGTGCCGATAATAGGAGTCGAACCTACGACCTTCGCATTACGAATGCGCTGCTCTACCAACTGAGCTATATCGGCCCTGAGACGTGTTCACGGGCGTGAATGACGGTGTAGAAGGTTAAAACTAACAGGGCGATGCGTCAATAACCTTTCTAATCAACCGGCTACTTTTGCATCACCCTGTTTCATTTAAGCACGAATGGTATCGTCACCAAAACCGATCCACTTATAAGTGGTCAGCGCTTCGAGCCCCATCGGGCCGCGAGCATGCAGTTTCTGCGTGCTGACGGCCACTTCTGCCCCCAGACCAAACTGCGCGCCATCGGTGAAGCGCGTTGAGGCGTTCACATAGACCGCAGACGAATCCACTTCATTGATAAAACGGTTCGCGTTGCGCAGCGTGCGGGTGAGGATCGCATCAGAGTGCTGGGTGCCGTGCTCACGAATATGGGCGATGGCCTCATCCAGATCGGCGACGATCTTCACGTTCAGATCGAGGGATAAAAACTCATCGTCATACTGTTCCGCTTTCACCGCTTCAACCTGCGCCGGGCCATTCTGTAACTGTGCCAGCGCGAGATCGTCGGCATGCAGGGTTACGCCGCTTTCTGCCATTTGCTTGCTGAGCGCAGGCAGGAACGTGTGGGCGATCTGCTGATGCACCAACAGCGTCTCAACGGTATTACAGGTGCTCGGACGTTGGGTTTTAGCGTTGACGATGATCTTCAGCGCCGGGGCAATTTCAGCGGTGTCATCAACAAAGATATGGCACACGCCAATTCCGCCGGTGATCACCGGGATAGTGGACTGTTCGCGGCAGAGTTTGTGTAATCCTGCGCCGCCACGGGGGATCAGCATGTCGATATATTTGTCCATGCGCAGCATCTCGTTCACCAGCGCGCGGTCCGGGCTTTCGATCGCCTGCACCGCACCGGCGGGCAGTCCGCACTCCTCCAGCGCCTGCTGGATGACCTTTACGGTCGCCGCGTTGGTGCGCCAGGTTTCTTTGCCGCCGCGCAGGATAGCGGCGTTGCCGGTTTTAAGACACAGCGAGGCGACATCCACGGTGACGTTGGGACGCGCTTCATAGATCACGCCGATCACACCAAGCGGCACGCGCCGACGCTCCAGACGCAGGCCGCTGTCGAGCAGACCGCCATCAATCACCTGCCCCACCGGATCGGCCAGTTTACAGACCTGGCGTACATCGTCAGCGATGGCTTTCAGGCGCGCGGGGGTGAGCGCGAGACGATCGAGCATCGCCTCGCTCAGCCCGTTGCGCCGCGCTTCTTCGACATCCTCGGCATTTGCCAGCAGGATGGTTTCGGTCTGCGCTTCCAGATAATCGGCAATTTTTTCCAGCACGCGGTTTTTTTCACGGGCGGAAAGTTGCGCCAGTTTGTACGACGCTGCTTTCGCAGCGATGCCCATTTGTTCCAGCATACGTCTGCTCCTTAGCGGGTGATCATATCGTCTCGATGGACGGCGACCGGGCCATATTCATAACCCAGAATCGCATCAATTTGTTGTGAGTGGTGGCCCGCGATACGTCGCAGCGCATCGCTGTTGTAACGGGTGACGCCATGGGCAATGTCGCGCCCTTCCAGATTGCGGATACGGATCACTTCGCCACGGGAGAAGTTGCCGTTCACTTCTTTGATGCCTTTCGGCAGCAGAGAGCTGCCGCGTTGCAGGATCGCATCGGTCGCCCCTTCATCCACGGTGATTTCACCGGCGGGCGGCGCGCCAAAGATCCAGCGCTTACGGTTTTCCAGCGGCGAAGTCTGCGCATGGAACAACGTTCCCACCGGGATCCCCTCCACCACATCGCCAATGACGCCAGGGCGGCTGCCTGCGGCAATAATCGTGTCGATACCGGCGCGACACGCCACGTCCGCGGCCTGTAATTTGGTGCCCATTCCGCCCGTTCCGAGGCCGGAAACGCTGTCACCGGCGATGGCGCGCAGGGCGTCATCGATACCGTAAACGTCTTTGATCAGTTCAGCCTGCGGATTGCTGCGCGGATCGGCGGTGAACAGCCCTTGTTGATCCGTCAGCAGCAGCAGTTTGTCAGCGCCGCCGAGGATAGCCGCCAGCGCCGAGAGATTATCGTTATCGCCCACTTTGATTTCAGCGGTGGCGACGGCGTCATTTTCATTGATGACCGGCACAATCTTGTTATCCAGCAGCGCACGCAAGGTGTCGCGGGCGTTCAGGAAACGTTCGCGATCTTCCATATCGGCGCGGGTCAGCAGCATCTGCCCGACGTGAATGCCGTAAATGGAGAAAAGTTGTTCCCACAGCTGGATGAGGCGGCTTTGTCCCACCGCGGCCAGCAGCTGTTTAGAGGCGATGGTCGCCGGCAGTTCCGGATAGCCTAAATGCTCGCGCCCGGCGGCAATCGCCCCGGACGTGACAATCACAATGCGATGCCCGGCGGCATGCAGCTGTGCGCACTGACGGACTAATTCCACAATGTGGGCGCGATTCAGGCGGCGCGATCCGCCCGTTAAAACACTGGTGCCCAGTTTTACCACCAGCGTCTGGCTGTCACTCATGATTCTCTGCCGTTAAACAATTAAGAAAAAAGATGGGAAAGGACGTTTTAACAGGAGTCAGCGTGCTTGCCAATAACCAGCGCAAAAAGCACGGTTTTTTGTTGCGCAGGATCAGCAAGCCTAACGGCAGAGTTTGACACTTTTATGGCAGCGATAAATAAATTCAGTTTTTTCAAATTAATCCGACTTTGTCATAAATCCTTCATTCCAGGGCGTTAAAACCCTTCATGTTTTTTCACGGGGCTAATAGCCCAGCGAATAGTAGCGTGTCTTTCAAATCAGGAATCAAAATGAAAAAGAGTACTCTGGCATTAGTGGTGATGAGCATTGTCGCTTCCGCATCGGTTCAGGCGGCAGAAGTTTATAACAAGAACGGCAACAAGCTGGACCTCTATGGCAAAGTTAAAGCCATGCATTACTTCAGCGACGATGCTGCCAATGACGGCGATACCACCTACGTGCGTCTGGGCTTTAAAGGCGAAACGCAGATTAACGATCAGCTGACCGGTTTCGGTCGCTGGGAAGCGGAATTTGCCGGTAACAAAGTTGAAGGCGCAACCGACGCGCAGAAAACTCGTCTGGCGTTCGCTGGCCTGAAAATCAAAGATTTTGGCTCTCTGGATTATGGTCGTAACCTCGGCGTGATGTATGACGTCCAGGCAGCAACCGATATGTTCCCTGAATTTGGCGGTGATTCTCTGGGTAAAACCGACAACTTCATGACTAAACGTACCACTGGCGTGGCGACCTACCGCAACACCGATTTCTTCGGCATGGTTGACGGTCTGGACATGTCGTTGCAGTACCAGGGTAAAAACGAAGGTACCCGTGCGGCGAACAAGCAGAACGGCGACGGCTGGGGCACCTCTCTGGCCTATGACTTTGGCGGCAGCCCGGTGACCGTTACCGGCGCATATGCCAGTTCTGACCGTACCGACCTGCAGCAGCTCTCCACCCGTGGTCAGGGTGACAAAGCTGACGCCTGGGGCACCAGCGTTAAGTATGATGCCAACAACGTCTACCTGGCAGCGATGTACGCCGTTTCCCATAACATGACCCCGATCTCCGGCGGTTTTGCCAATAAAGCGGAAAACTTCGAAGCGGTGGCTCAGTACCAGTTCGACTTCGGTCTGCGTCCGTCCCTGGGCTATGTACAGTCCAAAGGTAAAGACATCGAAGGCATCGGTAATGAAGATCTGGTCAAATATATTGATGTGGGTGTGACGTACTACTTCAACAAAAACATGTCCGCGATGGTTGACTACAAAATCAACCAGATCGACGACGACAATAAGCTGGGCGTGAGCAGCGACGACGTCGTGGCGGTTGGCGTAACGTACCAGTTCTGATGACAGCAAAGAAAACGCCATTCAGCGATGAAGGGCGTTTTTTTATGCGTATGGTTGAGCGACAAATCAGGCGGAGAGTTTCACCGGCTCTTTTTTGAAGTCATCAGCAGGCTCAAGTTTCAGTTCAAGCGTGTTTAGCATATCGCGGGCGCGGCCATGAAAATCGCGCAGCGTGTGTTCCAGACGATCCTGCACTTCTTTATCTTTGATCGCCACGGCCTGCCAGTGCCCTTCTTTATTAAACATCCCGAACTGATAGCTGTAGGTAAAGCGCTTTTCCTGGGCTTCCATTATCATCCACCAACCCCAGAATTCACGGCTTTCTGGTGCTGGCTTAACGTTAACGCAAACAGCCAGGCAGTCGAAAAAGAACCGGTTATCTTCGCACTGTTCTTCCCGGATATACGGGCCAAGTGCGGTGAATTTCTTAATAAGCCGGCTTCTCGGGTGTCCACTCGGTAACGTCATTGCAATCTCCTTATGTGTAACCACTGTTTTACCAAACCGGCATAAATTAGCAATGTATTAACGCAATTTATGATTAATCCAGTCGGTAATATCCCGCAGCGCACGATCGAAATTGCGGTACAGCGGTTTCTGCGGGATCTCCAGCAGTTTGCCATCGGCAGATGACGAGGTGATTAAACGCGATTCTTCTTCCGGGCTAAAGGGGTCGTTCTTCCAGAAACCGGACAGCATCGGCGTCGGGCAGCGGCGTCCCAGCAGGCCCTGGGTTTTCAGCGAGTAACGATTGAGTTCGACACGCAGGGCGTCGTCCGAGGCATCATGCATGCCCAGACGGCTTGCCAGTACGTCGAGATACATTTCCGGCGCGTTGCTCTGGCGGGCGCTGTCCGTCAGTAAGGCATGCACTACCGGCCCCAGACAAGCCACCGCTTTCAGGCGCGGCGATTCCAGATAGGCCAGACGGACGGCAACGTTCGCACCAAAGCGGAAGCCGAAGGCGGCGACGCGGGTGTGGTCGATCCACGGAATGTCCGGCAGCGCTTTCAGTACGTGCTGGTGCAGAATGCTGGAGTCCTGGGTCAGCTTCCATTTTGATGAGAAGCCAATCGACGGCATATCCAGCGTCAGCATGGCGATACCGCGGGGGGCGAAATAGCGCTCATAAAGGGTGTAGTAGTCGCTTTGCAGGCTATCCAGCCCGCCGCACATCAGCACCGTCGGGAACGGGCCATCGCCTTTGGGCATGTGCAGAAAAGCCGTTAAGGGCGCGCCGCCAGCAATGGGGATCTCCAGCTCGCGCAGCGAACCTGGCAGCCGTCGCGCCGCTTCTTCATAAGCGCGGTTAGCCAGCGCCTGCGCCTGTTCTGCCAGATCGTCGCCCTTCAGATGCGGATAGGCAGCAATGCTGTAAAGGGTGGAGGCGTGCAGCCAGTGGCGGCCGCTCAGGGTAGCATCGTTTTCCTGGGTCGCTTTTTGCTGCCAGACCATCGCCTGGGTGGCCCATTCGTAGATCCAGTTGCCGTTGCGATAGCCCACTACCGTGTCATAAAGGTTATTGTCGGTTCGCTCAGCTTCGCTCATCACGATGCGCGCCTGAACGTCCAGCAGCTCCCGCGGATCAACGCCGCGCCAGATCCACATCAGACGGTTGTTCATGCGATACCAGCACGGGATGTTTCTGCCATCCAGCGCCGACTGCATCGCCGGCTGCGTGCCATGCTGAAAACGGCGGACTAACGTCGACGTTTCAGGGTGTTTGAAGCGGGGTTTAAACAGCGTTTCGCTAAGATTAGCCTGGGTCATTGCGCGCAGCCTCCATGAATACGTCACTAATGACTATTGTAACCTGCCGGGGGCTAAAATGAACAACGCCCGGCATAACCGGGCGCTGAAAGCACATAATAATTGCGGGGATTAACGACCTGAGATCGGCGGCACGAACGCCACGCCCATATCCCAGGGCTGTTCAATCCAGGTATCCTGCGGAATATCAATCACATAATCGTCAACCAGCGGGCGACCAGCCGGTTTGGCGAAAATAGTAACGAAATGCGCTTTTGGATACATTTCGCGGATGGCGACTGCAGTGCCGCCGGTATCCACCAGATCGTCGATCACAATGAAACCTTCGCCGTCACCTTCCGCACGTTTCAGTACGGTCAGTTCGCGCTGGTTATCATGGTCGTAGCTGGAGATGCATACGGTATCTACATGGCGAATACCTAATTCACGTGCCAGCAGTGCGCCCGGCACCAGACCACCACGGCTAACGGCAATGATGCCTTTCCACTGCTCTGACGGCATCAGGCGCGCGGCCAGTTTGCGGGCGTGAATTTGCAACATGTCCCAGGTGACGACGTATTTTTCGCTCATGTGAAGTGTCCCAGCCTATTTTAAAACGGCTTAAAAAGTGTTCGAGGGGAAAATGGGTTGCGCGAGATTATAGAGATCCGACGCACTAAAAACCAGTGTTACGGGGCACCTGCGCTGCTTTTTACGTGCGCCAGCGTACCATGCCGCCAATAAAGTGGTATTCTGCCAGCCTATCGCGCAAGCATTGCACCTGGTGTTTATTTGCTAACCCTGCAACCTGTAAGTTCCTTTTACAGGTCTATGTCAAGGAGACTTATCGTGTCTGAACTGTCTCAATTATCTCCACAGCCGCTGTGGGATATTTTTGCCAAAATCTGTTCCATTCCGCATCCTTCTTATCATGAAGAACAACTGGCCGCGCACATTATGGGCTGGGCGCAGGAGAAAGGCCTGTTTGCCGAGCGCGACAGCGTCGGTAACATCCTGATCCGCAAACCGGCCACCGCCGGCATGGAAAACCGTAAAGCGGTTGTGCTTCAGGCGCACCTCGACATGGTGCCGCAGAAAAATAACGACACGGTGCATGACTTCACCAAAGATCCTATCCAGCCATATATTGATGGCGAATGGGTTAAAGCGCGCGGCACCACGCTGGGCGCGGATAACGGTATCGGTATGGCCTCCGCACTGGCGGTGCTGGCTGACGACAGCGTGGCGCACGGCCCGCTGGAAGTGCTGCTGACCATGACCGAAGAAGCCGGTATGGACGGCGCGTTTGGTTTGCAGGCCAACTGGCTGCAGGCGGATATTCTGATCAACACCGACTCTGAAGAAGAGGGTGAGATCTACATGGGCTGCGCGGGCGGGATTGACTTTATCACCACCCTGCCGCTGTCCCGTGAAGCCATTCCGGCGGGTTTCCAGACTTTCAAGCTGACGCTGAAAGGTCTGAAAGGCGGTCACTCCGGCGGTGATATTCACCTGGGCCTGGGCAACGCCAATAAACTGCTGGCCCGTTTCCTGGCGGGTCACGCGAATGAGCTGGATCTGCGTCTGGTGGATTTCAACGGCGGTACGCTGCGTAACGCTATCCCGCGTGAAGCCTTCGCCACGGTAGCCGTGTCTGCCGATAAAGCAGACCAGCTGAAAACCCTGGCGGCGACTTACCTCGATATTCTGAAAAACGAGCTGGAAGCGAAAGAGAAGAACCTGAACGTGGTTCTGGAAGCGATCGCCACGGATAAAGCCGCGCTGACCACTCAGTCCCGCGATGCGTTCGTGCAGTTGCTGAATGCCACCCCGAACGGCGTGATCCGCAATTCTGACGTGGCAAAAGGCGTGGTGGAAACCTCGCTGAACGTCGGCGTGGTCACCATGCAGGACGACAGCGCTGAAATCATCTGTCTGATCCGTTCGCTTATCGACAGCGGTAAAGAGTATGTGGTGAGCATGCTGGAATCCCTCGGCACGCTGGCAGGCGCGAAAACCTCCGCCAAAGGCAGCTACCCAGGCTGGCAGCCGGATGCCAGTTCACCGGTGATGGCGCTGGTACGCGAAACCTATCAGCGTCTGTTTGATAAGACGCCGAACATTCAGGTGATCCATGCTGGTCTGGAATGTGGTCTGTTCAAGAAACCGTATCCGGACATGGATATGGTGTCTATCGGGCCAACCATTACCGGGCCGCACTCGCCGGATGAGCAGGTTCATATTGAAAGCGTGGGCCAGTACTGGACTCTGCTGACTGAACTGCTGAAGGCGATCCCGGCTAAGTAAGCGGACGCGGTTAAACGTTAAACGCCCGGCGGCGCTTCGCTTGCCGGGCCTACACCGACAATGTTAACCCCGTTATAATTCGTTACCACGTCAACCCCGCCGGATCCGTAGGCCGGGTAAGCGCAGCGCCACCCGGCACTGATTCCCAAATTAAAGCCCCAGCACCAGTTGCCGCTCCAGTTGTGGATCGAGCAGCGTCACATGCAGCCCCACCAGCCTGACGCCCCGCCCGCCCCGCCGTTCATCCCAGGTTTTTCTGGCGATGGCGATCAAATCCGCTTTGTTTAAACGCGGCCAGACATGCTCCTGCGTGGTGAGCTGAAAATCGTTAAACTTTAACTTCACCCCCTGACGGGCAATCAGCAGATCCGGCTTAACTTTTGCCAGCCGCCGTTCCAGCTCGTCATAGAGAAAATCAATCTGCGCTTCACACTCTGACCACTCATGAATATCGTCTGCCAGCGTGCGCTCCACGCCAACCGATTTGCGTAACCGCTCGCTGGTGATCTCCCGCTCGTCGATCCCCTGACTGCGCTCCCACAGCACGCGGCCAAATTTACCGAAGCGCTTAAGCAGCATCGCGAGATCGGCGCGCTGCACGTCTTCACAGGTACGCAGCCCGAGTTTTTCCAGCTTCGCCGCCGAGACTTTACCCACGCCGGGGATTTTCGATAAGGGCAAGGTACGCACAAACTGCGGCACCTCATCGGGAGTGATCACGTACTGCCCGTTGGGCTTGTTGAGATCGGAGGCGATTTTCGCCAGAAACTTCACCGGTGCGATGCCTGCCGAGGCGGTGAGCTGCAGCTCATCAAAAATAGCCTGGCGGATCTGCTGGGCCATCAGCGTGGCGGAGCCGTGACAGTGCACGCTGTCGGTGACATCCAGATAGGCTTCGTCAAGGGAGAGCGGCTCAACGCGCGAGGTGTAACGGGAAAATATTTCCCGAATGTGCGCGGAGGCTTCTTTATAGGCGTCGAAACGACCCGGTAATAAGGTGAGATGAGGGCAGAGCTTGAGGGCCATCGCCGTGGGCATGGCGCTGCGCACGCCAAATTTGCGCGCCGGATAGTTCGCCGTACTGATCACGCCGCGCCTCTCCCTGCTGCCGCCAATGGCGAGCGGAACATCACGCAGCGCGGGGTTGTCGCGCATTTCTACTGCTGCGAAAAAGCAGTCCATATCAACGTGTATTATTTTACGCATCGCAGACCCTCACCCATACTGGATAAGTATACAGCTTTTATTACCAGTATGAGAAGTGGTTGTAATGATTTTGTGAGCAATGGGATAATCAACGGCAATGGCGCAATTAAACATAGTGTAAACGCGCTTATCCGGACTTGCGAAAAACTACCGGGGTGCTAATGTGAGCGCTCCTGACACAGATTAGTCTGATTTCGGATCCCTTTTGCCGTCCTGGCAATGTGAATGATGTTTTATCAAGGAACCAGCAGTATGCGCAAAATCGCATTATTTCTTGCGATGCTTTTGATCCCGTGCGTCTCCTTTGCCGGGCTGCTTAGCAGCAACAGTTCAACCACGCCGGTCAGCAAAGAGTACAAACAGCAGCTGATGGGATCGCCAGTTTACATCCAGATCTTCAAAGAAGAACGCACGCTTGATCTCTATGTCAAAATGGGCGAGCAGTATCAGCTTCTTGATAGTTATAAGATCTGTAACTATTCCGGTGGTCTGGGGCCAAAACAGCGTCAGGGCGATTTCAAAAGCCCGGAAGGTTTTTATAACGTTCAGCGCAGCCAGCTAAAGCCGGACAGCCGCTTCTATAAAGCGATCAATATCGGTTTCCCTAACGCCTACGATCGTGCTCACGGTTATGAAGGCAAATACCTGATGATCCACGGTGCCTGCGTGTCCGTCGGCTGCTATGCCATGACCGATACCGGTATTGATGAGATCTTCCAGTTTGTTACCGGTGCGCTGATTTTTGGTCAGCAAAGCGTGCAGGTGAGCATTTATCCGTTCCGCATGACTGACGCCAATATGACGCGCCACAAATATTCGTACTATGCGGATTTCTGGAAGCAGCTGAAGCCGGGATATGATTATTTCGCCAGTACCCATCAACCCCCTGTTGTGTCGGTGGTGGACGGGCGTTACGTGGTGAGCAAGCCGATCAGCAAAGGCACGATCCAGCCTCAGCTGGCGTCAAACTACACGCTCCCCGAGGCAAAATAAGACCCACTCGCCTGGCATGATCTTGTGCCAGGTTTCATTGCCGGTTAACGGCTGCGTGGCGATAACGGTAACCACATCATTCGGTGTGGTTTCTTTTTGGAAGTCGATCTCCACATCCTGATCCAGTAGCGTTGCCACGCCAAAGGGCGCGCGCCTCGTGATCCAGTACAAATTGGTCGAGCAGTACGCCATCACATAGCGTCCGTCCGACAGCAGCATGTTAAACACGCCCTTCTTTCGCAATTCTTCCGCCAGCGTCCCAATGTATTTGAACACCGCCGCCATATTGCCCGGCGTACGCGGATAGCGCGCGGTTAACTTATGCAGTAACCAGCAAAATGCTTTTTCGCTGTCGGTTTCACCCACCGGGCGGAAGTTGCCGGTTTCCAGCGATTTATAGCCGGTGAGCTGGCCATTGTGCGCATAGGTCCAGTTGCGGCCCCACAGCTCTCGGGTAAAAGGATGGGTGTTTTCCAGCGCCACTTCACCGCGGTTTGCCTGGCGAATATGGGCGATAACGGAGCAGGATTTGATCGGGTAATCCTGCACCAGCTTCGCTATTGGCGAGTTGTAGCTGGGTTGCGGATCTTTGAACGTGCGACAGCCTTTGCCCTCGTAAAAGGTGATACCCCAGCCGTCTTTATGCGGCCCTGTGCCGCCTCCGCGCTGGACCAGCCCGGTAAAGCTGAAGCAAATATCGGTAGGCACATTGGCGCTCATCCCGAGCAGTTCGCACATACAACACCTCCACCACGCTTCGGGGGCGGTCGCCCCCGATGAGAGTTATGCCTTCACCATCTCTTTTTCGATCAGCTGGATCAGGATGTGAATGACTTTGATATGGATTTCCTGAATACGATCAGCATAACCGAAATGCGGCACACGGATTTCAATATCCGCAGAACCGGCCATTTTACCGCCATCTTTACCGGTCAGGGTGATCACTTTCATGCCCTTTTCACGCGCGGCGGCGATGGCTTTGATCACGTTGCCGGAGTTACCGGAAGTAGAGATCCCCAGCAGCACGTCGCCTTCACGGCCCACCGCTTCCACGTAGCGCGAGAAAATATAGTCGTAACCGAAATCATTGCTGACGCAGGAAATATGGCTGACATCAGAAATGGCGATAGCCGGATAGCCAGGGCGGTTTTCACGATAGCGGCCGGTCAGCTCCTCGGCAAAATGCATAGCATCGCAATGTGAACCGCCATTACCGCAGGAAAGCACCTTACCGCCCGCTTTAAAGCTGTCTGCCAGCAGTACCGCCGCGCGCTGAATGGCGTGGATATTGGCTTCATCTTTCAGAAAATTAGCCAGCGTTTCCGCCGCTTCGTTCAGTTCGTTACGAATAAGATCCTGGTACATGAGGGTATCCTTAAGTAGGGATGAGATAACTCGTCGCAGTGTACCGGATAGCGTTTCAGGCGAGAAGCATAAGCCTGACATATCACCGGGCCTTTTCGTTTTCCGTGCCTTTCCTCGCCTCAACAATGTGAACCAGGTTGTAATTATCTTGTAAACACATTGCTAAATAAAATGACATCCACTACAACCATATCATCACAAGTGGTCAGACCTCCTACAAGACAGGGAGCAATTTTTTATGATGATTTTTAGTATCCTCGCAACCGTGGTACTGCTCGGCGTGCTGTTTTATCACCGTGTCAGTCTGGTATTAAGTAGCGTCATTCTGCTGGCGTGGACCGCCGCGCTGGGCCTGGCAGGACTGTGGTCCATCTGGGTGCTGTTACCGCTGGCGATCATTCTGGTGCCGTTCAATGTGCCGTCGATGCGTAAATCCATGATGTCAGCGCCGGCCTTCCGCAGCTTCCGTAAAGTGATGCCGCCGATGTCGCGCACGGAAAAAGAAGCCATTGATGCCGGTACCACCTGGTGGGAAGGCGATCTGTTCCAGGGCAACCCGGACTGGAAAAAGCTGCATAACTATCCGCAGCCGCGCCTGACGGCTGAAGAGCAGGCGTTTATTGACGGGCCGGTGGAAGAAGCCTGCCGCATGGCGAATGATTTCCAGATCACCCATGAGATGGCCGATCTGCCGCCGGAACTGTGGGCATTCCTGAAAGAGCATCGCTTCTTTGCGATGATCATCAAAAAAGAGTACGGCGGCCTGGAATTCTCGGCCTACGCCCAGTCTCGCGTGCTGCAAAAACTGTCCGGCGTTTCCGGTATCCTGGCGATTACCGTCGGCGTGCCTAACTCATTAGGTCCGGGCGAGCTGTTGCAGCACTACGGAACTGACGAGCAAAAAAATCACTATCTGCCGCGCCTGGCGCGTGGTCTGGAAATCCCCTGCTTTGCACTGACCAGCCCGGAAGCGGGTTCGGATGCGGGCGCCATTCCGGATACCGGGATTGTCTGTATGGGTGACTGGCAGGGCGAGCAGGTGCTGGGTATGCGCCTGACCTGGAACAAACGTTATATTACGCTGGCTCCTATCGCCACCGTACTGGGGCTGGCGTTTAAACTCTCCGACCCGGAAAAACTGCTTGGTGGTGAAGTCGATTTGGGCATCACCTGTGCGCTGATCCCAACCAACACGCCGGGCGTGGAAATTGGCCGTCGTCACTTCCCGCTAAACGTCCCGTTCCAGAACGGCCCGACCCGCGGCGACGATATTTTTGTGCCTATTGATTACATTATTGGTGGCCCGAAAATGGCCGGTCAGGGCTGGCGTATGCTGGTGGAATGCCTGTCGGTGGGTCGCGGCATTACGCTGCCATCCAACTCTACCGGCGGCCTGAAATCGGTGGCAATGGGTATCGGTGCCTATGCCCATATCCGCCGCCAGTTCAAAGTGGCGATCGGCAAGATGGAAGGTATCGAAGAGCCGCTGGCGCGCATTGGCGGTAACGCCTACGTGATGGACGCCGCAGCCTCGCTTATCACCTACGGCATTATGCTCGGCGAAAAACCGGCCGTGCTGTCGGCGATTGTGAAATACCACTGTACCCATCGCGGTCAGCAGTCAATCATTGACGCCATGGATATCGCAGGCGGTAAAGGCATCATGCTGGGTGAAGGTAACTTCCTGGCGCGTGCCTATCAGGGTTCGCCTATCGCCATTACCGTTGAAGGCGCGAATATCCTGACCCGTACGATGATGATCTTCGGCCAGGGCGCGATCCGTTGCCATCCGTATGTGCTGGATGAGATGACCGCCGCGCAGAAAAACGATCTGAATGCCTTTGATAAACTGCTGTTTAAACATATCGGGCACGTCGGCAGCAACATGGTGCGCAGCTTCTGGCTTGGCCTGACGCGTGGCTTCACCAGCCGCACACCGACGCAGGATGCTACAAAACGTTATTACCAGCATCTGAACCGCCTGAGCGCTAACCTCGCCCTGCTGTCAGATATCTCTATGGCGGTGCTGGGCGGTAGCCTGAAACGCCGCGAACGTATCTCCGCCCGTCTGGGGGATGTGTTAAGCCAGGTGTTCCTCGCTTCTGCGACCCTGAAACGTTATGACGATGAAGGGCGTCACGAAGCGGATCTGCCGCTGGTGCACTGGGGCGTTCAGGATGCGATTTACAAAGCTGAACAGGCGATAGACGATCTGCTGGCGAACTTCCCGAACCGTGCGGTCGCCGGCGTGATGCGAGCGGTGATCTTCCCGACCGGTCGTCACTACCTGGCTCCGTCTGACAAACTGGATCATAAAGTGGCGAAGATCCTGCAAACGCCGAGCGCCACCCGGTCGCGTATTGGTCGCGGTCAGTATCTGACGCCGAGCGAATACAACCCGATTGGTCTGCTGGAAGAGGCGCTGCTGGACGTCATGGCTGCCGACCCGATCCACCAGCGCATCTGTAAAGAAGCGGGCCGCAATCTGCCGTTCACCCGTCTGGATGCTCTGGGACGTGATGCGCTGGCGAAAGGCATTATCACCGCTGAAGAAGCCGCGATTCTGACCAAAGCCGAAGAGAGCCGTTTACGCAGCATCAACGTGGATGACTTCGAACCGGAAGCGCTGGCGACTCAGCCGGTAAAGCAGGCATCCGCACCCGAGAATATTCGTAAAATCGAAGCCGCCTGACGTTCAGGTGTGCTAAGCAAACCCCGCCCTGTGCGGGGTTTTTTATTGGCAACACATTCCCTGAACACCGTGCTACAGTGTCAAAATGCTGGTCTTCGGGAGATGCAATGTGCCTGGTTTGAAAATTACGTTACTGCAACAACCGCTGGTCTGGATGGATGGCCCGGCGAATCTGCGTCATTTTGACAGACAACTGGAAACCATCACCGGGCGCGATGTGATCGTGCTGCCGGAGATGTTTACCACCGGCTTTGCGATGGAAGCCGCGCAGCAATCGCTGCCGCAGGCTGAAGTTGTCGCCTGGATGCATGACAAGGCCCGGCAGACCAATGCGCTGGTGGCCGGCAGTGCGGCGCTGCAAAGCGAACGCGGGCCGGTAAACCGCTTCCTGCTGGTCGAGCCGGACGGCACGCTGCATCACTACGACAAACGCCACCTGTTCCGCATGGCCGATGAGCATCATCATTATGAAGCTGGCAATGAACGCGTAGTATTCGAGTGGCGCGGCTGGCGTATTTTGCCGCTGGTGTGTTACGACCTGCGTTTCCCGGTGTGGTCGCGCAATCGCAACGATTATGATCTGGCACTGTATGTCGCCAACTGGCCTGCGCCGCGTTCGCTGCACTGGCAGTCGTTGCTGGTGGCGCGCGCGATTGAGAACCTGGCATACGTGGTGGGCTGTAACCGCGTCGGCACCGACGGCAACGGGCATCATTATCGGGGCGACAGCCGTATCGTCAGCCCGCAGGGTGAGATCTTAGCCACTGCCGAGCCGCATATGGCCACGCGCATTGAGGCGGAGCTGTCACTGACGGCGCTGAAAGAGTATCGCGAGAAGTTTCCCGCCTGGCAGGATGCGGATCCGTTTACTCTCGAGTAAGTCCCGCCGCCCTCTTCTTTCGGGAGGGGGGCACATTGAAATGTGTGGCTTCAGAAACGACAAAGGCCTGAATCATTGCTGATTCAGGCCTTTTGAATAGTGGCGGAACGGACGGGACTCGAACCCGCGACCCCCTGCGTGACAGGCAGGTATTCTAACCGACTGAACTACCGCTCCACTGTTCCCGTGGGAACGAGGCGAATATTACGGTTTGCCAGACAAGGCGTCAACGCTTTTTCTTCAGTTTTGAATCAGTTGCTGCAAAAATCGCCCACATGCTGATTTTTAGCGCTTTTCGCCGTGCGTCAGGCGCGCCACAGACAGCTTCCGCCTTTCTTTTGCACCAGATCGAGCCGCTTCTCATGCTCGTTCACTTCGTCTTCACTGGCAAAAACCACCCGCAGGTTGCTCGCCTGACGGATAACGCGCTGAATCCCCGTTTCGTCCTGCTGTTGCTGCGTGTCCCCTTCCATGGAAAACGCCATGCTGGTTTGCCCGCCAGTCATCAGCAGGAAGACGTCAGCCAGGATTTGGGAGTCGAGTAACGCCCCGTGCAGCGTTCGTTTGCTGTTATCTATTTCATAACGCGAGCAAAGCGCATCCAGACTGTTACGCTTGCCGGGAAACATTTTACGGGCCAGCGCCAGGCTGTCGGTGATCTTGCAGAAGGTTTCGGTTTTCGGAATACCGCGATTCAGCTTGCTGAACTCATAGTCCATAAAGCCGATATCAAACGATGCGTTGTGGATCACCAGTTCCGCGCCGCGAATGTAGTCGAGAAACTCATCGGCCACATCGGCAAAGGTGGGTTTATCGAGCAAAAACTCATCGGCGATACCGTGAACGCCAAAGGCTTCAGGATCCACCAGCCGATCCGGTTTGAGATAAACGTGAAAGTTATTGCCGGTCAGACGACGGTTGATGACCTCAACCGCACCGATCTCAATAATTTTATGCCCTTCGTAATGAACGCCAAGCTGGTTCATACCGGTGGTTTCGGTATCGAGGACGATCTGTCGTGTAATTGCAGTGCTCATGTCGGTCATTTATGTCAGACTTATCGTTTTACTTGCCGTTTTTAATTACAGGAAGTCTACCAGAGATGCTTAAACAGGTAGAAATTTTCACCGATGGATCTTGCCTCGGTAACCCAGGCCCTGGTGGTTATGGTGCAATCTTACGCTATCGCGGCCATGAAAGAACCTTCAGTGAAGGCTATCGACTGACCACCAATAACCGCATGGAGCTGATGGCGGCGATTGTCTCCCTCGAAGCGCTGAAAGAGCACTGCGAAGTGGTGCTGAGTACCGACAGCCAGTACGTACGCCAGGGGATCACTCAGTGGATCCATAACTGGAAAAAGCGCGGCTGGAAAACCGCCGACAAGAAACCGGTAAAGAATGTCGATTTATGGAAGCGCCTTGATACTGCGCTCGGCCAGCATGAGATACGCTGGGAGTGGGTGAAAGGCCACGCCGGGCATCCGGAAAACGAACGCTGCGATGAGCTGGCGCGTAATGCCGCTATGAATCCTACGCAGGACGATGTCGGTTATCAGCCGGAGGCGTGATCAGGGTTTACGGTACTGACGCGTCGCGCCAACGGCCTGCCTGACGCGTTGTCTGCTTTTACTCTGTTTCATCGGCGTGAGCGTCAACGGAATAGTCCGTTTACGGGCGACAATCAGCTGCATACAGCCAAGAGCAGGCAAATGCGCGCTCAGCAGCTTTCCGCCTTGCCTGCGCCAGGGTAAAACATGAAATCGGCTGTAATGTAAGACTTCAAAATTGAGCAGCGCCAGCCAGTCAAGCTGGCGCATCATCGTAAACATACGGCTTTGGTAGACCGCCGACTGTCGGCGTATTGGCACGAGTTTACGCATTCCCAGCAGGCTGACCGGATTAAATCCGCTCATTACCAGCCAGCCATCGTCAATCAACACGCGGTCCGCTTCCCGCAATAAGCCATGCGGATCGCCACACCAGTTATGAGTGTGCGCCAGCAAACAGGCATCAATGGATTTATCAGCAAAGGGCAGATGCAGCGGATCCGCCCTCACCTGCAACGCCTCGCCCTGGGCGGCGACACTGACCTGATGCGAAATAGCGCAGGTTTCGACATTGATTTCTGCGCTGAGATTGCCAATCTTAAGCAGGTGAAATCCATAGATTTTCGCCAGCCATGGCTTGAGTTGCTGTTCCAGCGCCGCACGATAGTATTCGCCTCTGGGAAAGTCACTCCAGTGTTCGGGTGCCACAAATGTTTGAGGTATCCTTGCCGGTTTCATCACAACCTTCCGCTACGCTTTGAGAGGTAATTATGAATCTTAACAGTATTCCCGCCTTCCAGGACAACTACATCTGGGTGCTCAGCAACGACGAGGGACGCTGTCTGATTGTCGATCCAGGCGAAGCCGCGCCGGTGCTGGACGCAATAAAAGAAAACCACTGGCAGCCCGCCGCAATTTTCCTGACGCACCATCACAACGATCATGTCGGTGGAGTGAAGACGCTGCTGCAACATTATCCCGATATTCCGGTCTACGGTCCGGCAGAAACCCAGGGAAAAGGGACGACTGACATCGTCACTGAAGGCGATAAAGTCAGCGTTTTGGGCCTTGAATTTGGGGTGATTTCCACGCCAGGTCACACTTTAGGACATATCTGTTTCTTCAGTTTTCCTTATCTTTTTTGCGGCGACACGATGTTTTCTGGCGGGTGCGGCAGACTGTTCGAAGGCACGCCGGAGCAGATGTATCAGTCCTTTGTCAAAATTGCCGCCCTTCCGGATGAGACGCTGGTTTGTTGCGCCCATGAATACACGTTAGCCAATATGAAGTTTGCCCGTAGCATCCTTCCGCACGATTCGCTCATAAACGATTACTACAATAAAGTTAACGACTTACGAGCAAGAAAAGAAAAGACATTACCCGTTTTTCTGAAAAATGAACGCCATATAAATTTATTTTTACGTACGCAAGATCCTGTTTTGATTGACCAAATTAATAAAGAAACAAATTTGCAACAGCCTGAGCAGCGTTTCGCATGGTTGAGGGCAAAGAAAGACGACTTCTGACGGTTATGCTTGTCTTCTGCAAACATCGCCGTTATGATCGGTCGTCTTTTAAGCAACTATTGACACACACATGAAGGCAAAAGCGATATTACTCGCCTCTGTCTTGCTAGTGGGTTGCCAGGCTCATCAAGATGGTAACGTACAACAGCATGCACAGAGCCTTTCTGCAGCTGGTCAAGGGGAAGCAGGAAAGTTTACAAGTCAGGCTCGCTGGATGGACGATGGAACATCCTTCGCGCAGGATCAAGACTTGTGGACTCTCATTGGCGACGAGCTAAAGATGGGAATTCCGGAGAATGGCCGGATTCGCGAACAGAAACAGAAGTATTTGAACAATAAGAGCTATCTCCACGATGTAACTTTACGGGCAGAGCCGTATATGTACTGGATAGCAGGGCAAGTTAAGAAACGTAACATGCCCATGGAACTGGTACTACTACCCATAGTGGAGAGCGCTTTTGACCCACACGCGACGTCTGGTGCCAATGCCGCAGGCATTTGGCAAATCATTCCGAGCACGGGGCGCAATTATGGTTTAAAGCAGACACGCAATTACGATGCGCGTCGTGATGTTGTGGCGTCCACTACGGCCGCTCTCGACATGATGCAGCGTCTGAACCGTATGTTCGACGGCGACTGGTTATTAACCGTCGCGGCCTATAACAGCGGTGAAGGTCGTGTACTGAAGGCAATGAAAGCGAATAAAGCACGTGGCAAACCCACGGACTTTTGGTCACTTTCGTTGCCGCAGGAAACCAAGATTTACGTGCCAAAAATGCTGGCTCTGAGTGATATTCTCAAGAACAGCAAACGTTATGGCGTTCGTCTGCCTTCTACAGATGAAAGCCGTGCGCTGGCACGCGTCAGGTTGAACAGCCCGGTTGAGATTAATCAACTGGCTGAAATGGCGGGAATACCAGTGAACAAGCTGAAGACCTTTAACGCAGGCGTTAAAGGCTCGACGCTCGGTTCAAGCGGCCCTCAGTATGTGATGGTGCCGCAGAAACACGCAGAACAGCTGCGTGAATCGCTGGCTTCCGGTGAGATCGCTGCCGTACAGCCGACGCTGCTCGCGGATAATAAACCGCTGACCAGCCGAAGCTATAAAGTACGTTCAGGCGATACGCTTTCAGGTATTGCGTCACGCCTCGGTGTGACCTCCAAAGATCTCCAGCAATGGAATAATCTGCGGGGTGCAAGCCTGAAGGTCGGCCAGAATCTGACCGTCGGTGCGGGTAGCAGCGCGCAGACCCTGGCGAACAACAGCGATAGCATTACCTATCGCGTTCGCAAAGGCGACTCGCTGTCGAGTATTGCTAAACGTCATGGCGTGAACATCAAAGATGTGATGCGCTGGAACGACAGTACTGACAACCTGAAACCTGGCGATCAGCTGACGCTGTTTGTGAAAAACAGCGCGACACCTGACTCCTGATGATGCAAAAAAGGCACCGCTTCCCCGGTGCCTTTTTTATTTATCCCGCTTTTATTGCGCTTTCTGCGCCTCGACCATAATGATGTCGCTGGTAAAAGAGCCGTCTTCCCTGAGTTCGTAATAGCGCTGCACGTCATGAGAAGCACTTTGCTGGTACAGGCGTATGGCCTCACACAGCGGCTGCGGCGTACGCATCCGCGCCACCCAGGAAGCAAACTCCAGCACCAGACGATCGGTGGTCAGCATCCGCGAAATCAGGCCAGCCTCAGTCATCATCGACAGCCATTCACCTGATGAATAATTCTGCACATGGGACGTATCGCGCAACGCTTCGACCGTTTGCAGCCAGATGTTTCGCATCGGATGGCCCGGCGACATGACATCCATCACGATCACCGTCCCGCCGGGTTTCAGCACACGTTTGACTTCCCGCAGCGCCTGGCCGACATCGTGCCAGTGATGGGCGGAATAGCGGCTGATCACCACCTCAAAGGAGGCATCGGCAAAAGGCAGCGCTTCTGCATACCCCTGCCGGGTATTCACGTTCGTCAGCCCTTTTTCCCGCGCCGCATTCTCCACTACCTCCAGCATCTGCGCAGATAAATCATAGGCCGTTACCTGTGCCACCACCTCGGCGGCAGTAAAGCTCGCATGACCTGCGCCGCAGCCCAGATCCAGCACCTGTGCGCCGGGACATTCAGCCAGCCGCGCCCGCAGCTGTTGTAAATCGCGGCCATAAGCGTGTACCGCGCTGGTTAAATAGGCGCTGGCCTGAGAGCCAAACTGTTTTTCTACGTGATCGTGATGGGAGTGCGTGGTCATGGTGTCATCCTTCTGTGGGTTAAATGAAGGGCAGCGCCATGATTGCAGGCCTGCCCTGGGGCAGACCTGACACGCCTTTATTTATCAGGTTTGCCGGGACTGAATTCGACGAGTAGCGGGTTATGATCGGAGGCGCGGGTCACCAGCACGGAAGCTTGATCCACGTTCAGACCACGATAAAAAACAAAATCAAGCGGACGACCAAAGGCGCGGCGGCGATTGTCATCGGTAAAGCGCACCTGGCGCATCGACATCTCCCTGGAGAAACGGTACAGCGCGTTCATACGCTGGCGGCTCCAGGCATTGAAATCACCGGCCATGATCACCGGGCCGTTATGCTGGGCGATCTGATCGCCAATCGGCAGCAATTGTTTACTGTAAACATCAACGCCAAGACTGAAATTCACCGCATGGACGTTCACCACCATCAGCAGCCGTGAATCCGGCAACGGATAGACCGTCACCAGCGCTGATTTCGCCAGCCGCAGGATCGGCTCGCGCTCGCGCAGCGGGCAGCAATACACCGGATGTGCCGATGAGAGCGTCATCACGCCAGAGGGATGTTGAGGCAGTACAAAAGCAGGTACCTGATCGGCAGCCAGATAATTCGTGGTGGCGAATCTCACCAGTTCAGGGGTGGTTTGCGCCTCCTGCAACAGCACGAGATGGGCGTCTTTACCAAAGCTTTGCAGCACCGAGAGCCACTCCGCCCGCTGCTGTTTGAAGATGTTCCATACCAGCACGCGGATCTTGTCGTCACTGCTCAACGGTGCGCCAGGAGGGAGTGCCTGACCAATGCTCGCGAATGAACCTGGCGGTAAAATTCGCTCCGCAGGTTGTCCGGCAATATAGCGCATAGCATAGGTATTCTTTCGCACGTTTGGTATTAAACCTCTGTCGCTGTTAGCCGCCCCGGAAGCAGAGTAGCCTTTCTGTTATAGGGATTTTAGCGCACACTTTCAACGCCATTCAGGTAAAACATCATTAATGTCTGGCGGGTAGCGACCCGGTGCGGGCAAAACTATGATGCATAAGTGTCAGTTATCATTAAAATAGCCTAATAATTTTGCGGCAGGGGCAATAATGAAGGCGACATCGGAAGAGATGGCCATTTTTGTGGCGGTGGTGGAAAGCGGCAGCTTCAGCCGGGCAGCAGAACAGCTGGGCCAGGCCAACTCCGCCGTCAGTCGTTCGGTCAAAAAACTGGAGATGAAGCTGGGCGTCAGCCTCCTTAACCGCACCACCCGCCAGTTGAGCCTGACCGAAGAAGGTGAGCGCTATTTCCGCCGCGTACAGCTTATTTTGCAGGAGATGGCGGCGGCAGAAAACGAGGTGATGGAAGCCCGGCTGATGCCCCGCGGTCTGCTGCGCATCGATGCGGCAACCCCGGTGGTGCTGCATTATTTGATGCCGCTCATCAAACCCTTCCGTGAACGCTATCCGGAAATGACGCTGTCGCTGGTTTCTTCCGAAACATTCATCAACCTGATTGAGCGTAAAGTGGATGTGGCGATCCGCGTGGGTAAGCTCACCGACTCAAGCCTGCGCGCCCGTCCGCTGTTCAGCAGTTACCGCCGCATGATCGCCTCGCCGGATTATCTGGCGCGCTACGGCATACCGGAAACCGTGGAGGATCTGGAGAAGCACACCTGCCTTGGCTTTACCGAGCCGGTGTCACTGAATACCTGGCCGGTAGCCTGTCCGGACGGACAGCTCTATGAGATCACCAGCGGTATTTCATCCAATAGCGGGGAAACGCTTAAACAGCTGTGCCTCGACGGCAACGGCATCGCCTGTCTGTCGGATTATATGATCGATAAAGAAATTGCCAGCGGCGAGCTGGTCGAAGTGCTGCCTGCGAAGCGTCTGCCGGTAGATATGCCTTTCAGCGCCGTTTATTACAGCGACCGGGCGGTGAGTACCCGTATCCGCGCCTTTATTGATTTTCTCAGCGAGCACACCCGCTGAGCCAATGTTCATACTTTGTAGCCTACAGGGTTAAGTTTCATCCTGGATAGAAATAACAGTATCCATTACATTTATAATTTTTCGATACATATAGGTTTGCTGCTGTTTTATTTAAAAAAACAGCGCTAAGCATCCTGAATTAATTCCGTTAAATATTACAACTTTTAAGCGCCCATTGACACAGTAACTCTGTTACCTATACACTTAGTTACATGTGCAATTGGAAATGTCGCACATCCCTATTTCTCAAAGATACCCGGCAAGAAATATATATATTTTATTTATATATCACAGAGACAACAATGGACGTTGCCAATACTTCATCATCTTTGCTATCGCAGGATGCAGAAAAACTTAATATATCCACCTGGTTGATGAATCAAACTCCCTCTCAGGATAATGTTTGTTTCAGAACGCTAAATCACACCTGGACATACCGGGATGTAAACCAAACGGTGGATATCATTGCCGCTAATCTTTTGATTAAACGAAAGCTTACGCCTGGCGACACGGTCGTGTTACTTTCCCCGTGCAGTATCGCCCAGACGCTGTGCTGGCTGGCGGTTGTACGGTCGGGAGGCATCATCACCACCGTCAATCCTGCGTCCAGTTCGGTTGAATTCGCCAGTATTATTGAACTGGCATCACCCGGCCTGATTATTATTGATGAGGCCTTACGCGAAAAACATATTTCTGATGAGAATCACCCGTTATTTTCTAAAATGATTAGCATTCATTCTGAAAGAGAAAATAATGCGTTAATTTCAGCGACTATGCTTGAACCCGTCCCTGCTTCTTTTTACTGGCCGGAGAGCCATGCTGCTGACATCGCCCTGATGGCTTTTACTTCCGGCAGCACCGGCAAACCTAAAATGACGCTTCACAGCCATGGTGATATTAAAGCCAACTGCGAAAGCTATGTTATTAATACATTAGCACCACAACCCTCAGACATTATTGTCTGCACCGCCCCGCTCTCTTTTAATTATGGTTTAGGATCGCTTATCTTTGCGCCAATGACGGCAGGTGCCAGTGCGGTATTACTTAACGAGGTGACGCCTAAAACACTGCCGGAGATTATTCAGCGCTTCCAGGCTACGGTGCTATTTACAGCCCCTACTGCATACCGTCGTTTACTGAAGGCTGGCTGGCCAACGTCAACGCTGCGCAAATGCATTTCTGCCGGTGAAACGCTGCCGGAAGATCTCGCCCGGCAATGGCATGCGGCTACCGGGCTGGTCTTAACCGACGCACTGGGATGCACCGAAGCGCTGCATATTTTTATCTCTACTCGCGAAGACGAGACCCGCCCGGGCTGGACGGGCAAAGCGTTGCCTGGCTATGAAGTCGCAGTGCTGGACGAGTCCGGTCAGCACCTGCCGCCAGGCATGCCGGGCTATCTGGCGGTACGTGGCGCGATCGCGGAACGCGCTCTTGCCAAAAGCGGCCCTTTCGCAGGCTGGCTGATAACGGGTGATCGTGCCGAACAGAATAACGACGGCTATTTTCGCCATCTGGGGCGAATCGATAATCTGATCATTACCCGCGGCTTCACTCTCGATCCGACGGAAATCGAAAACGCCCTACTGCGCTCTGGCGTGATTAAAGAGTGCATGGTTACCGGCGAGGACGATAAAGAGATCACCCAACGCATCGTGGCCTGCCTGGTGCCTGAAGATGCTGCGACATTCGATCTGAGCGGTCTGCGTCAATGGCTCGCCACACAGTTAAGTTACTACAAGCTGCCGCACGGCTTTGATATCGTCACTGCGCTGCCGCGTAACGGTAATGGCAAACTGATGCGCAAACGTCAGGCTATTGCCGCCGCGGCCCCCCTGCCGCGCCGCTTCAGCAAACAACATTTTCAGCCTGCCGATATTCACCAACGCCATCAGTTTCTGGAACAGCACACCGGCGTGTCGCTCGCACCGCTGTTTGATGAGTCCCTGAATGCCGACACCTTAAAAGGCAATATCGAGAACGCCATCGGCACGGCCTCTGTTCCGGTAGGCATCGCCGGACCGTTACATGTGCAGGGACAGTACGCCAGTGGCGGATTTTACGTTCCGCTGGCCACCACGGAAGGCTCGATGGTCGCCAGCTACCACCGGGGGATGAAGCTGTTTAACGCTGATAATCCGGTTAAAACGGTTATTAGCGGCGAGAACATGCAGCGCTCACCGGTCTTCTGTTTTGACAGCTTGATCGACGCCACTGCCTTCGCCCATTGGCTACCCTCACAGCTTCCGGCGTTACAACAGCAGGTGAGCATCCACTCGCGCTTCGCAAAACTGCGCTCGCTTGACGTCCAGCCGCTGGATCGCACCGTGTTTGTGCGCTTTAACTACACCACCGGCGACGCGGCCGGGCAAAACATGGTGACGATCGTGACCGAGAAGCTCTGTTTATGGCTCCTCGACCGCTGCCCGTGGCCATACCGCTATTTGCTGTCCGGCAATTTCGATACCGATAAAAAGCACTCCGCCCTCAATATGATCAGTGGTCGTGGACGCCGTGTGTCCGCCGAGATCGTTGTGCCTGCGGATGCGCTTTACCGAATCATGAAGACCACCCCGGAACAGTTTATGGAGCTGTACTGGCTGGCGACAAAAGGCGGCTGGCTGGCGGGTGCCACCAGCAACGGGTGCCACAGTGCCAACGGCATCGCTGCCCTGTTTATCGCCCTCGGACAGGACGCCGCCTGCGTGGCGGAATCCAGCAGCATGATCATGGACTGCCGCCAGACGCCGGACGGCGATCTGCGCGTCAGCATCACCATCCCGTCGCTGATCGTCGGCACCGTCGGCGGCGGCGTGAACCAGCCCTATGCTCAGGCGGGCCTTGCCCTGCTGGGCTGCCAGGGTACAGGGAAAGCCAACAAACTCGCGGAAATCGTCGCCGCCACAGTGCTGGCGGGCGAGCTTTCTCTGGCCTGTGCGATGGCCAGCCACACCTGGGCGACGGCGCACCGCAAACATGGTCGTATTACCCCCACCACACAGGCTTCATAGCCACTAATTGTTAAGGAATGACGATGAAAGGGAATTTAACTTCAGAATTAACGCTCCGCCATATGGATTTTTCGTTCACGCCGGATGAAGCCCATCCTTACTGGTTAAAGCGCGACGCCACGCTTGCGGCAAACCTTGATGCGCTGTCATTGATGTTTCCGGAAGCGGAGCGCCTGTTTATCAACTCGGTTAAACAGACGCTGAAAGCCCATCCCGATATGGAGGATGCGCAGGAAATTGCCCGCCGTTTTTACTATCAGGAAGCGGAGCATACGCGCTGGCACAATAAATATAACCGCTCGCTGGGCCTGCCGGAGCGCTTCGTTGATAACAATGAACGTCTGCTGGGCCGTTGCTTTAGCTGGCTGCGCAGCCTGAAACCACGCAACCAACTGGCGGTCACCTGTGCACTGGAACACCTGACGTCTATCGGCGGCAAGCAGGTGATTGGCAATCCGCGCTGGCTTGAAGGTGCCAGCGATGAAATGAAGGCCCTGTGGTACTGGCACGCCATTGAAGAGGTAGAGCACCGCAGCGTGCCTTTCGATATCTACATGAAAACCGGCGGCAACTATCCGCACCGTATTTTTTGGTCGCTGGCGTCTTTCGTCATCTTCGCCCTGCTGCTGTTAAAACTCAGTACCGGCGCGATGAAAGCCCGCGGTGAACTTACCCTGGCGAGCATTCCCGGCACGCTATGGAAGCTGTATGGCTGGAAGGGCCTGTACGTCACCATCATTAAAGATTTTCTGCCCTGGTTCCTGCCGGGCTTCCATCCTGAACAGACCAAAATGGACGCCGACAAGCTGGCTGCCGCGCACAAGCACATCGCTAACTGGGAGAAAGGACAAAAGTGACCGCGCGACAGACCTACCCTTTATACCGGCAGCAAACTGAAATCGTCATGAGCCAGGCTATCCACGGGCACAGCGAACGCTTTCAGATGGTTTCGGCGGTCTCTTTTCCCGCGGGTCACGACTGGCAGCGCGTTACAGACGCGTTGACCCGCCTGTGGCATCACAAAGCCATCCTGCGCGTGCGTTTTACCCGCACGGACGAAGGCATTCGCCAGTATGTGGATGACCAGATGCCGCAGTGGGAAACCGCGCCAGTGGTCTGCGACGCCCGGACGATCGCCGGGATGCTGGAAGCCTGGCAATATGAACCGGCAGAGCTGTTTGACGCGCCGCTGTACGACGCGCGCCTGTTTTACTGCGGCGATAGGCTGGTCGCCACGTTCCGCCTCCATCACGCGATTGTCGATGGCCTGTCGCTGTGCCGCCTGAAAACCCTGGCGCTGGCGTACAGCGCCAGCCGTAAACGCGTGGACGATGCCGGTACACAGCCGGAGATGCGCTGCGATTACCTTGAGCAGTGCGGCCCGCAACTCACGCCGCCTGCCGTTACCCGCTACTGGCAGCAGACGCTGCCAACGCTGTTACCGTTCAGCAAACCGGCGCTTTCATCCACCGCTATCCTTCGCCGCAACTTTTTTATCCCTTGTGACCAGGCGCAGCTGGCGGTACACGCAGGGCTGGCGGAAAACCAGCTCAATACGCTTTACTACAGCGTTATGGCCTGGCTGTGGCACGTTGTCAGCGACGAACCCGATTTCCTCGCCTGGCTGCCGGTATGTGACAAACCCGGGCTGGCTCCGGACGCGCTGGGAAATTTTGTCACCCTGCTGCCGACGTTATTCTCCGTGCCGCAACCCTGCTCGTTACAGGAATGGATCGCCCGGTGCCAGAAGGTGCTGTTCCGCCTGTTCCGCAACCGGCAGATCTCCATGAGCGAGCTTAATCAGATTGCTGGTGCGCCGATCAACAGTGACGTGGTATTCACCATCCTGCCCGCCACCTCGCGCCAGGATGAGGAAGAGCTGACCGGGCTGAATGACTGGGCAGGCGGCGGTCTGCACGGTGCGTCCGTGGTGTTCTCGCTGCGCACCGATGCCCGGCACGGTGGCCTGGTACTGCATGTGGATATGAACGCCCAATGGGCGGAGAAACACGACGTTGAAGCGCTGGTAACGCGCGCGACGGCGGCGCTGAACACCCTGTTCACCGTGCCAGCCCAGGACGCGCTGCCCGCTATCGCGCCGCGGCAACAGCGTCCGACGCCGCTCAAACGTCTGGCGGCCACGCGCCAGCAACAGCCGATGCTTACCGCGCTGGCGCGCAACCCTTCCACACTGACCTATAACTGGGGCGAAAGCTACTGGATCACTGCGCCGCTGGATGCCGGACGAATGGCGCAGGCGGTGCGTGACGTGACGCGCCATTTCAGCGCACTGCGCACCGTCTATCAGCAGCAGGGCCGTGACATCACGCTGTGGCACGACGATACCTGTGAGATCCCTCATCAGTTTGTTGATTTACGTGGCCGCGCGGTGGATGTCCGGACGCAGATCGAAAATCTGAATAAACAGCCCTGGTCACCGCTGGCCCCGCTGGCGGGCTCATGGCTGTTCCAGCTGGCGGAGCAGCAGTTTGTCTGGTTCTTCCGCTGTCATCATCTGATTTACGATCACCATGCGGCGCGGGTGATGTTTACTGCCGTGGCCCGTCGCTATCATGCGCCCGAGGCCGTCCTGCCGGACTGCCATTATCCGCAACTGGCCGGGGCGTTCAGCGCAGCACAAGCCCTTATGCCACAACCACCCGCACCGCTGAGTTTCCATGGTATCGCTGCCGCCCACTGCCGCAGCGGACATAATCTGCTGGTACAGGAGAAAATCAGCGGCGATACGCTGCGCCAGCTTCGGCAGTTCACCCAGTCTCTGTCGCCCGCCCGTCCACACCAGGCACAGGCAAACCTGCTGCTGGCCGCCTTTGCCGCCACCTTTGCCGACGTGTGTCAGCAATCCACGCTGGATATCGGGATTTTTACCCATAACCGTAAATCGCCACGCTGGCGTGAAACCTTCGGGCTGATGATGGAACCGCGCACCCTCTCCCTCAACGTCGATACCCGTGCGAGCCTGCAACAACTGGCGGACGACATCGCCCTGGAAATCCGCAACGCAGATGCGCCGACGGCCAGGGATGCCAGCCTGCACTTTAACTATGTGCCGGAAGAAAGCCTGCAGTTCGGGGAGTTCCCGGTTAGCGTGCAGTGGATCTACGAAGCGGAAGATGATGACGTGCCGGTATCGCTGATGGTGAATGCCTCAGATGACGCTATTGAACTGAATTTTATCGGCAACGGGGCGCTGTTCAGCGCGCCACAACTGCAACGTATCGCCCAGACCTGCGTGCACTATCTGCGTCAGGCCGGGAACAGGCTGGCGCTGGAAACGGTAAGGCGCAGCATCCCCGCGCTGGCGCTTCAGCCTGAGCAGGATCTGCCCCTGCCCGCCCATGTGCTGGTCGCCATCCGGCAACATGCCGTGGATGATCCCTGGCATATCGCACTAGAAACGCCGACGCAGACGCTTACCTATCGCGAACTGTGGCAGGCGGTCTATCTGTGCGCGCAGGATCTGACCAGCTACGGCCTGAAAGCGGGCGATCGGGTGGCGCTTTGTGTCTCTGCGCGCCACCATGCGATCATCATTATGCTGGCCTGCCTGTCGCTGGGCATCTGCTACATACCGGTCGCCTGCGACGATCTGCGCAGCGGTCGTCTTGATGCCGCCCTTCTACAATGCGGCTGCCGACTGACCCTCGGCGATGGCTCGGAGCCCGCCGGCAAGCTGCTGTATCGCAAACACCGCCTTCGTCTGGACAGCGCCGGGTTACCGCTCTGGCAGCCCGATCTGACGGCCTTTGACGAGGGCGAGGCGTATATTATTTTTACTTCCGGCTCAACCGGCGAACCAAAAGGCGTCTGCGTACAGGCATCGGCGCTGGCGACCTTTATTGCCAGCGCCATTCCGCTCTACGCCCTTGATCGCCACAGCCGCATGGTGCAATTCAACATGCTGACCTTTGACGCCAGCGTGGAAGAGGTTTACGGCACGTTGTGCGCTGGCGGCACGCTGCTGGTCAGTGATGACCGGGCGGTGCGCCGGGATTACGCCGTGTTTCTTGAACTGCTGAAAGGCTGGCAACCCACGCATGTCTCGCTGCCGACGCCGTTCTGGTCGCTGTTAACCCCCTGGATGCAGGAAAGGGAGACGCCCTTTCCCGCCAGCCTTGAGTGTCTGATCACCGGTGGTGATGAAATGCGTTACGAGACGCTACAGCACTGGTTTACGCTGCCGCGCACGCCATTGTTGTTCAATACCTATGGCCCGACCGAAGCTACCTGTATCGTCAGCGCAGCGCAAGTCGACCCGCAAAAAATGGATGAGTACCGCAAAACCGGTGTGCCCATCGGCCATCCCCTGCCGCACTGCGCATTCATGGTGGCCGACGAAAACGGCGCGCCTGTGCCCGCAGGGTGTCTGGGCGAGCTGATCGTCGCAGGCCGTCACGTCGCCCGTGGCTACTGTGATCGTCCATTCAGCGCGCCGGGCGAGGGGCTACTGCCGCCGCAACGCTACGCCACCGGCGATCTGGTGCGCTGGTCACCGGAAGAAGGGCTGACCTTCTTTGGTCGCAAAGATGGTCAGGTCAAGATTTCCGGCTATCGCGTGAACCCGCAGGAAATCGACGGCGCGCTGATGGCCCATCCGCAGGTGGTGTACTGCACGACGCTTGCCAGCGAAGGCGCGTTGCGGCAGCTGCACAGCGTGGTGGCGGCTCCCGGCTGCGATGCCGCGACCCTGCGCCAGCACTGTCAGCGCCATCTGCCGGACTGGCTGGTGCCGCAGCATATCCATCTGGTGGATGAACTGCCGCGTCATGCCGCTAACGGGAAATTTGACCGCCGTGCGCTGTTGGCGCTGATTAATCAGACCACCAGCGAACCGAGCCAGCAGACCGCGCACCCGCAGGCGTTCTCCGTGTTTCAGAAGTACATTGGTAACGATCTGCCCTATGAAGGGAATTTCCTTGATTACGGAGCGACTTCGCTGGTGATCGTGCAGATCCTCTATGAACTGCGCAGCGATTATGGCATGGCGTTAGAGCTGGAAGATATGTATCGCCGCCCCAGCGCAAAACAGCTGCTGGAAGGAAACGCCCCGCTGAAACAGGCCGTGGCCAGCCCGCTTATAAAAGCGTAAATGCACGACGGCGGCGCAGCCCGGGAAGGACGCGCCGCCGCATAAAATAAAGACTTCAGGGATGAAAAATGGGTAATACCCTTACAACCACGCGTCCATCGCTGTTTCTGGTGCACGCCGGCGATGGCAACATTTCACATTACACCGGTCTGACGCCGTTTTTACGGCCCTACGCGGACGTTTATTATTTGCAGGCCTCCGGTATAGCGGAGGGCACCACGCCGCACGAGACTGTGGAAGCGATGAGCGCTTACTATCTTCAGGCTGTACGCAGTACGCAGCTCTGCGGCCCCTATTTTATCGGTGCCTATTCTTTTGGCGCGCAGACCGCCTTTGAGATGGCGCGACAGCTGGTTTGCGCCGGAGAACAGGTGAGCCTGTGTTTTATCGATGCCTTCTGTATTTATGACGTCCCGCCACCATCGGAAAAGCTCTATTTCCAGATGTTCCTGCGTGATTTTCTCGGTCTGGTCTCGGCCGAGCGCCCGCTGCTGCGGCTGATCCCCCAGTGGGGTAAAACGCTGGCGGCCGGTCTGCTCGGCTCGCTACTCGGCCTGGTGCCTGCCGCCCCGCGCTGGAAGGCGCTGGAGTTCATCAGCTATCGCGTCGGCGGACAAGCCTGGCGGCTCAGCCCACAGCAGATCCAGCGCACGCTGGCCACTTACATCAGCATCAATAATGCCGTGATGCACTACCAGCCCCAGCCCTGCCCGGTCAGGCTATTGCTGCTGCGGGGCGAGCACAACCGCATCGACTGGTTCTCGCGTCTCTCACTGCGGCTGCTGGGCAATAAAACCCTGACCCAGGCGATGAACCAGTTCCGGCAAAACCTGCAACAACGCGACTACGGCTGGGGGGCATTTACCGCGGCCGTGGAAGTACGCAGCGTCAACGCCAACCATTATGAAATGCTGAAACATGACGCTCTGCCGCAGGTTGCGGCGAGCATGATCGCCTGGCTCAAGGAAGAGGTAACCTTGTGAATACCCCCCAATTTTTGATTAGCGGCTTTCGCTTTCCCTTCGCCGCCTGGCTTGCCCGCTCGCTACAGGCGGCAGGGGCGCAGGTTACCGCCCTCGACAGCAACCGGGCCGCACTCTCTAAGCTGATCGCCCCCGCAGTGCCCTTTGTTCGCCTGCCCTGTCTGCGCGCGCACCCCGGGCGTTTTTTAGACGCCGTAAACCGGCTGGCGAAGAATGCTCCGGCAACGCGCCTTATCCCGATGTTTGAAGAAAGCTTCTGGCTGGCGCGCCAGCATGCGCTCGGTCGGCTGGATCCCTCCATTGCGCTGTTTGCGCTGCCGGATGCGCTGATTACCCGCCTGCACAGTAAATTCGATGTGCTGGCGCTCGCGCAAGCGGCGGGTCTGATTGCGCCGCGCACCGAGATAGTCAACAACGTGGCGGACTGGCGACGTCTTTCTGTCGATTATCGCGCCCCGCTGCTCAAACAGGAGTTTTCCAGCTTCGGCCATGGCGTTTTTCTGGATCCACGCATCCCACTCATTGAAGCGCAGTTACCGAGCCGCGATGGCGGCCGCTGGCTTATCCAGGAGAGACTGAGCGGTCGGGAAGTCTGCACTTACAATCTGGCGCACAACGGCAAACTGCTCGCTCACGCCTGCTATCTGCCCCGCCACCGCTGGAAACAAAGCGCAGCCTTTGGCTTTGAGGCGCTGCACCATCCTGATGTCGAAGCCTTTTGCCGTCGCTTTATCGCGCAGCACGCTCTCAGCGGACAAATCAGTTTTGATCTGATGGAGACCCCGGACGGCCTGGCCATCGTGGAGTGTAATCCGCGCGCGACGAACGGCTTGCTGCTGCTGGATAACGTCGGTGCAAGGCTGTTGAACGCCCAGCATACCGACGCGCCGGTTCTGCTGCCCACTGACGGCGACATCCGCAGCTTCCACTGTATGTTGCGCTCAAAGGCGCGTTTCGCCGGTGCCGTCCAGCGCGCGGAAACTGCCCACGAGATCGCCCGCAGTAGCGACCTGTTCGCGGGGGTGTCTGCGCCACGACTGACCGCCGCCATGAGTCTGCACATGCTGGATATCACGCAGAATATGCTGCGCTGGCGCGTGCCGGCCCGTTTCGCCTCGGTGGCGGACATCAGCTGGCAGTACCGGGAGGCGCAATGACCGCCGTCACCCTGAGCAAGGTTTCGAAATATTATCAGATGGGACGGGAGCGGGTGGCGGCGCTGAGCGATGTCAGCCTTTCGATCCCCGCGAATCAGTTCTCTGTTCTGGCCGGGCCGTCCGGCAGCGGTAAAAGCACGCTGCTGAATCTGATCGGCTGTCTCGATAAGCAGGACGACGGCGAGATTTATCTGCACGGCGAGTCGGTTCGCGGCTGGTCCGATCGTCAGATGACTGCCTATCGCGCCACTAACATTGGTTTTGTGTTCCAGAATTTTAACCTGCTGCCGGTGCTGACCGCCGGAGAGAACATTGAATATGCGCTGCTGATGGGCGGCATGAAGCCCGCACAACGGCGCGAGCGCGTCGCCCGCTTAATTGATGAGGTAGGGCTGGCAGGGAAAACCCACGCCATGCCGGGGGAGCTGTCCGGCGGACAGCGTCAGCGGGTAGCGATTGCCCGCGCGCTGGCGCATACCCCAAAACTGGTGCTGGCGGACGAGCCGACGGCGAATCTGGACAGCGCTACCGGGCTGCAAATTATCCTGCTGATGCGCAGGCTCCAGCACGAACATCAGACCACCTTCGTCTTTTCCTCACACGATGGGCAGCTGATCGCCCACGCTGACCGGGTATTCGCCCTGAAAGACGGCCAGTTAGTGCAGGAGACGCCATGAAATTACTGCGCCTTGCGTTACGTAATCTGCGGCGTAATGGACGTCGTACGCTCTCCACCCAGCTGGCGCTGACTATTGGTACCGCCGCGCTGTTGCTGTTCGGCGGCTTTGTCAGCGATATCGCCAGCGGCCTGGAAACCGCCTATGTGCAGCGGTCAGGCCATCTGCAACTGCACCGCGAGGGCTATCTGGCGCTCGGCAGCGGCAATCCCACGGCTTTCAGTATTGCCGATAGCGAGCGGCTGATCATGGCGCTAAAAAACGATGCGCTGTTAAAGCCGATGCTGCGCGTGGTAACGCCGGAACTGGATACCGGGGGTATCGCGGGAAATTTCCTGCGCCAGACCTCCACACAGGTGATGATCAACGGCGTGATCCCCGATGAGCAAAACCGGTTGCAGCAGTGGAATGACTACCACTATCCGATCACCATACCGCCCTACCCGCTGGCGGGTAGCGGAGAAAACAGTGCGCTTATCGGTACCGGCGTCGCCAGGATCCTTGGGCTGTGCCATACGCTGAAGCTCGATGATTGCCCGTCCCGGGCAGCTGTCGCGGCAGAGAACGATGCTGCTGCCCCGCTGGATGAGGACATCGCCGCCCTCGCCGGACAGCAGACGCAAAATCTGACGCAACAAACCGACCGCCAGGTTGATGTACTGACCACGCGCCTGACCGGTGCGCCCGATATTGCCCGCCTGACGGTGATCGCTGCCCTCAACCAGGGCCTACAGCCGCTGGATAACGTCTATCTGGCGATGCATCTGGCGACGGCGCAGCGCCTGGTCTTCGGCGCAGGCGATCGCCGCGTGACCGGCATTATCATTCAGCTTGAGCATACCGATCAGATTGCCGCCGCGCGGGCGCGCATCGAAGCAGTGATGGCGACGTCCTTTCGCGATCAGCCGCTGGAGTTGCACGACGTTTTTGAACTCAACCCGATGCACGGCCAGATTATGCATATGTTCGATACCTTTTTTGGCCTCGCTTCGCTGCTGGTGGGCATTGTCGCCATGTTTATGATCGGCAACACCATGAGTATGGCGGTCATGGAACGCACCACGGAAATCGGCACGCTGCGCGCGATGGGGGTACAGCGTGGCGGTGTTATCGGTTTGTTTATTACGGAAAGTCTGCTGATGGTGCTGCTCGGCTGCGGGGCGGGCATTGCGCTGGCGCTGACAGGCGATGCCGCGCTGCGCCTGTTTTCGCTGCGCTGGATACCACCGGGAATGACCTATTCTGTGCCGCTGCTGGCGAACGTTGCCAGCCATCCGGCGCTTATCGTCCAGGTCAGCCTTGGCGCGACATGCCTTGCGGTCCTGGCCGTTGGCTTCGCCGCAAGACGGGCAGCCAGTCTGAACATTATTGATGCCCTGCGGCACGTCTGAACCTAACGAAAGGAAAACGTATGTTTATTACAAGGAATGAGGCGCGCCGAATGGTGTTCGGTCTGTTGTGCTACCTGCCGACAGCCTTTGCTGTCCAGGATCCACAGGCGATCCTCTCTGCCAGCGATGCGATCCGTAACCCGACGCAGAGTTTTTCGCTGACCACCCAGTTGCTGGATTATCAGAACGGCAAACAGAAAGATGCCACCACGGTCGTCGTCTATTCCCGTCCGGATCCGCGCAGCGGTCAGTATCGTAGCCTGCTGCGCTTTACCGCGCCGGAACGCGATGCCGGCAAGCTGATGCTAAAACAGGATCAGGATATCTGGTTTTATGAGCCGGCCAGCAAAGCCAGCGTACGTATTTCGCCGCAGCAGCGCCTGCTGGGACAGGCCGCCAACGGCGATGTAGTATCCACCAACTTTGCCGCTGACTATCAGGCGACGGCGCAGGTGAAAGAGAACATTGAAGACGGGCATCGCCAGCCCCAGGCCAGCATCCGCCTGACGCTGAAGGCCAGCACACCGCAGGCCGTCTATCACCACATTGAGCTATGGGTGGAAAAGGATCGCTGGAACCCAATCAAAGCGCAGTTTTACAGCGAAAGCGAACGTTTGCTGAAAACCGCCTGGTATCGCCGCTATCAGCAACAGCTGGGGGCATCACGTCCGACCGAAATCGTGATCATTGATGGACTGAACCCGCAACTTGTCACCATTATGCGCAATCAGGACTATCACTTCCGCGACATCCCGGAACGCTGGTTCCAGCGTGACTATCTGGTTAACTTCCGGGCAGATGCCACACCATGAAACCGTTGATTATTGCTGCAGCCTGCGGGCTGCTGGCGGCGGGTGCGCAGGCTGATGATAGTTCGCTGGCTGCGCTGGCGCTGGCGGACGACGCGGTGGTGGAAACCCCGGCACCTAAGTCCTGGCGTTTGCAAATTGACGGCGCGGCGGGCTATCAGGAGGGCGATGACGGACAGAGCCGCTACTGGCGTGGTGCGGAACAATTCAGTCTCGATAGCAGCCTGACCGACAGCGTGCGGCTGGTGTTCCGCGACCGGCTGGATCACGTTGATACCGCCGGGTTGCAGGGTCATCACACCCTCAATAGCTGGCAGGAGGGCTACCTCAACTGGCAGCCTGTGGAAGGTCTGGCGATGGATGCCGGTCGGATCAACATCCGCAACGGCGTCGCCACAGGCTATTCGCCCACCGACTGGTTCCGCGAGGGCGCAACCCGCGTCGTTACCGATATCGATCCGACAAGTCTGCGTCAGAATCGTCAGGGCAGCGTGATGTTCAACGGACAATGGCTGTGGGACAGCGGCGCGGTGTCTCTGCTGTGGTCACCGCGCCTGTCTCAGGAGACCAGTACCGCCTCGTTTAGCGCTGACCTGGGTAGCACCAATGCTCAGCAGCGCGGCCAGCTCAGCTACAGTCCGCAAATAAACGATCGCCTCAAGCCACAGTTTCTGGCGCTATTTTCCGAAGACGACGCTCCGCAGACGGGCGTCAATCTGAGTCTGTTACTTAACGACAACACCACGCTTTATACGGAATGGGCGGGAGGCAGACAGCAGGATCAATGGGACAAAGCCTGGCTGCGGGATAGCGCCGATCATTTTCGCTCGCAACTGACCGTCGGGGGGACCTTCACCTCCGCCAGCAAACTCTCGCTGACGGCGGAATACCAGTACAACGAAGCCGCGCCTGACCGTGACGACTGGGAAAAGCTGCGTACGCTATCTCCGCTGATGCAGGCCGCCTATAGCGGTTATCTTGCCCGATCGCAGGAGATCGCCACGCGCGCAGGGATCTTTTTCTTTTTTAACTGGCAGGACAGCCTCGTCGATAAGCTGGAGGTGAATGCGATGCTTCGCCTCGATCAGGTTAACGACAGCCAGCTCTACTGGGGGGAGTTCCGTTATCACTTCACGCGCTGGGATGCGGCCTTGCAGTGGCAGCACTATTCTCCGGGCAACGATACCCTCTATGGCGCAGCGCCATTCGACACACAGCTCAATGTGCTGCTCACGCTATATCTTTAATCACCCTGCGTGCCCTGATCTTTATTCACTGCCGGACGGGGCAGACGCTCTTTAACACACTCACCTTCAAGGAAAAATAAACATGGACGACACGCGCGTACCCATTTCAGATGTTATTAATGCAGCGCCACTTTTCGCGCTACAAATAAGGGTACTGCTACTGTGCTGTATTTTAGTCGTACTGGATGGTTTTGATGCTGCGGTTATTGGTTATATCGCCCCAACGTTAACGAAAGCCTGGCACATATCGCCGCAGGCGCTGGCACCGGTATTTGCCGCTGGCCTGTTCGGCATGTTTGCCGGGGCCACCGGGCTTGGCATAGTGGCGGATCGGTACGGCAGAAAGATCGTTTTGATCTTAAGCCTCATGATCGTTGCAGCAGGCACGCTGGGCACTGTCCTGACGGATACGGTGATGGAAATGACCGTATTGCGCTTTATTACCGGGATTGGGATGGGCGCCATTTTGCCAAACAGTATTACGCTCGCCGCAGAGTATTCCCCGGCGCGCCGTAAAATCGTGCTGGTGACCTTAAGCTATTCCGGCTTTACGCTGGGGCTGGCGGCGGGAGGATGGATCGCCGGGATCATTTTATCGGTCTTCGACTGGCATGGTCTGCTGCTGGCAGGCGGTATTGCGCCGCTTCTTTTGATCCCCATCGCCATCGTCTGGCTGCCGGAATCCCTCTGCTTTATGGCGGGGCGCGATCGTTATCGCAGGCAGCTTAACCATCTCGTCAGCAAAATTACCGGTGTGAAAAACGATGCCGTTTGTTATAGCAATAACGAAACCGTACGGATTTCTTCTCCTGTCGGGGCTCTGTTTCATAAAGAAATTGTTCGCGTTACCCTGGTGTTGTGGTGCGCGTTTTTCGCTTTTATGTTTGTGTTTTATCTGCTGACCAGCTGGCTGCCGATGATCCTGTCGAAAAGCGGTTATCCGCTTACGGAAATGAGTCATATCGCGGCGATGCTACCGCTGGGCGGGGTGATCGGCGGAATTGTGATGGCGACATTACTGGATCGTTTATCGAGTCTGCATGTGCTGACCGTCGCCAGCGTTATCGCCGCGATCACATTAACCGTAACGGGCGCCCAGCTTCAGCATCCGCAACTGTTACTGGCGGCAATATTTATTTTGGGCTTTACCCTGACCGGAACTATGAACAATTTGAGCGTCCTTGCTTCAACATTCTACCCTACTCATGCAAGAGCAACGGGCGTCAGTTGGGCGCTGAGCGCAGGCCGGGCGGGTTCAATTTGTGGGTCGCTGTCAGGGGGGTTGCTGTTTAGCCAGGCTCAGACACTGTCTGATGTGTTTATCTGGCTGGCATGTCCAATTGCCGTGGCGTGTGTCGCCCTTGGGCTGCCGGGCAGCAGAAAGCGTAATCAGGCTGAGTAATGCCTTGGCCAACGGTATCGTAATGCCGTTGGCCTCAACGTGATGATGTGGATACGGGGATATCGACTGACGACAGGTTTTCTACAGACGAAAAAAAACCGTATCACCTCAGTGATACGGCTTCTTTCACAAAGACGCTAAATAAACGTCTTACAAATAAGTGGCGGAACGGACGGGACTCGAACCCGCGACCCCCTGCGTGACAGGCAGGTATTCTAACCGACTGAACTACCGCTCCACCGAATTTCTTTACCACTCCCGGCTGTCACCCCGGGTTACTGCTTAATTTGATGCCTGGCAGTTCCCTACTCTCGCATGGGGAGACCCCACACTACCATCGGCGCTACGGCGTTTCACTTCTGAGTTCGGCATGGGGTCAGGTGGGACCGCCG
>Ga0308166_1000138_pt1 | contig 148440 bp, 101 predicted proteins | sample PhyCR2_2_FD_202137 | JGI IMG/M metagenome (GOLD analysis project Ga0308166, IMG submission 202137) | Phyllosphere microbial communities from UC Gill Tract Community Farm, Albany, California, United States - DLSLCC.R2 | ecosystem: Host-associated > Plants > Phyllosphere > Unclassified | place...
CTAAAATCTAAAATCTAAAATCTAAAATCTAAAATCTAAAATCTAAAATCTAAAATCTAAAATCTAAAATCTAAAATCTAAAATCTAAAATCTAAAATCTAAAATCTAAAATCTAAAATCTAAAATCTAAAATCCAAAAACATAACTCAAAAAACCGTCCCAACATTTACGAGTTTATTAATCTATTAAAACAATTATTATGAAAGACAATTACAAAAGAATGTCGGCAAAATGGATTCTCATTTTAGTATTGGGTGTGTTTAACTATTCGGTAGCCCAGCAGAAAAAAGTAATCGCGTATGTTCCTAACTGGATCGATTTAAATGCTTTTGCAAGCACAATTCAGTACAGTAAATTAACGCATATCAATATTGCGTTTGAAAATCCTGATGCCAATGGTTATTTAAGTTTTAATTCTGGAAACAATGCCATTATTAATACGGCGCATGCCAATAATGTAAAAGTTTTTGTTTCATTAGGCGGAGGATCAATTTCAGAAGGAGGTGCTATTCGTGACAATTATTTCAATTTAATCACGGCAGGTAATAGAACTGCATTCGTTCAAAAAATTTATGATTATGTTGTAGCTCATAATCTTGATGGAGTCGATGTAGATTTAGAAGGACCAGCAATTAATGGTGATTATGGAGGATTTGTAACTGCTTTAGCCAACAAACTTCATGCTAATGGTAAACTAATTACGGCAGCACTTTCAGAAGGTTATGGTGGAGCAAACGTACCTTCATCTGTTTTTTCAGCTTATGATTGGATCAACATTATGGCGTATGATGCTACAGGACCTTGGGCACCAAACAATCCGGGACAACACTCTCCGTATAGTATGGCTGTAAATCAGTTTAATTACTGGACAGGAAGAGGATTACCAGCAAGCAAAGCCATCATTGGTGTTCCGTTTTACGGATACGGTTTTGGAGCTTCAGCCAATCAAGGAATTTCATATGCGAATATCGTAGCGCAATATCCAGGAGCTGAAAACCAAGACCAAGTTGGAAATACAATTTACTACAACGGAATCCCAACGATCAAACAAAAAACAACTTTTGCGATTCAAAATGCTGGAGGAGTAATGATCTGGGAATTATCTCAAGATGCAACAGGTTCAAAATCATTGCTAACTGCAATCAATCAAGTAATTACTGGAAGTAACCCTCCAACGGGAACAGGAACTTTAATTCAGGCTGAAAACTACAATACTATGAGTGGTGTTCAAACTGAACCAACAACCGATACAGGAGGAGGATTAAATGTGGGATACTGCGATACAGGAGACTGGATGGCATATTACAATATCAATTTCCCAACTTCAGGATCTTATGTAATTGAATACCGCGTGGCAAGTGCTGTTACAGGTGGAAGATTATCATCTGATTTAAATGCAGGAACAATCCAGCTTGGAAATGTAAATGTACCCAATACTGGCGGATGGCAGAACTGGCAAACAATTACGCAAACTGTAAACGTAAATGCTGGAACTTACAATTTCGGGGTATATGTTCAAAATACAGGGTTTAATTTAAACTGGTTCAGAATCACTAAATCAGGTGCCGCTCTGGCTGCGAAATCGGCTTCAGCTACAACACAAGATTCGATTCCAAGTTTAACAGTATATCCAAATCCAACTGAAAGCCAGCTTTTCTTCAGCGCAGAAGTTTCAGGAGGAAATGTAAATATTATTGATACTGAAGGCGGAGCAACAGTTTCTTCACAAACAGTAAACAACAACAGCATTGATGTTTCCAGCCTTAAGAAAGGGATTTACCTAATCTCAGTAGAAAAAAACGGAATAAAAACAGTAAGACGTTTTATTAAAAAATAAGTTTTTCAAAAAGCATTATTCTGCTGCAGAGCAGAATAATGCTTTTATTTCTCATTAAAATTTAATGCATAGAAGTATACATCTGAAAATCAAAAGAGTTGGTTTTCACAGATCACTATTGCTTTTTTTAAACAAAAGAAAAGCGGTTTAAGTGTTAAAAAATGAATGTGACTTATGCGTTAAAATTCTAAGTATTCCCCTAAACCCCAATTATATGAAAAACAATTACAGATTTAGTTTAAGCGTGCTTGCATTTTTGATTTTTGGAAGTTTTGCTTTTGCACAGACCTCTTTAGGATCGAGTAAAACATTTATGAATAGTTTGAAAAAAGAGCTGGGAAAAAATGCCGCTTCAAAAGGAACAGAAAAAAGTATTCTGCTTCAAGCTGAAAAAACAAGTTTCAACGGAAAAATTAATTACAAAGAATCCAATGAATCAAGCGAATTTTTGATTGGAGAAATTAAAAACATTCCTGAATCTTCTTTTTACATTAAAGTAAAAGACAAATCTCTGGAAGGTCACATTCTTCTAAAAAAAACAAAAGAAGCCTACAAATATTTCTCTGATGCAAAAGGAAATGCTTTTGTAGAAAAAGTAGATATCAATACTTTGGTTTGTATTGATTATAAAAACCTACCCACAAAAGATAATACCGCGAGTAAAACAACCGCAGCGGCAGCAATCGCTCCAGCTTTACTGGATCTGCAAAGCTTACCAGGTGCAGCAGGTTGTGTTATGCTGGATTTTGACGGCTATTATATGCCAGCAGGAAATCTTTGGAACAACGGAAATGCAATCAATGCAGCGCCATCAGGAATGACTGATGCAGCCGTACAACAGCATTGGGAAGTAGTTTCAGAAGATTATCGCCCTTTTAACGTAAATGTTACCACAAACGAAGCCGTTTTCAATTCATATCCTAAAAACAGAAGAATGCGTGTTGTAATTACGCCAACCAATACTGCCGCTCCGGGTGCAGGAGGTGTAGCCTATATTGGTTCTTTTAACTGGGATAATGATGTGCCATGCTGGGTATTTATTACCTCTGGGAAATCAGGTGGTGATGCATCTTCGCACGAAGTTGGACATACTTTTGATCTTGGACACGACGGACGCACAAGCCCAGCCGAAGATTATTTCTTAGGGTTAGACGGAACTTCATGGGCGCCAATTATGGGTGCTGGATATTACAGACCAGTGGTACAGTGGAGTAAAGGCGAATACAACAATGCCAACAACAAACAAGATGATGTAGCGATTATAGCCAGTGCCAAATTTGGAGTAGGATATCGCGGTGATGATTATGGAAACACTATTGCTTCAGCGGCAAATTTAGATTATAATGGAAGCGGACAAATCAACCAAAAAAACGGAATTATTTCCAGCGAAGCTGATTATGATTTCTTCACTTTTACAACAGGAGGAGGAAATATTTCTATAAACGCAAACACAGTAAGCCGTGATGGAAATCTGCATTTATTAATCAGATTATACAATTCTTCTGGTGCAGAAATGGGAACGTATTGGAATTCTGATCCGTTTGCTTTAAATGCGTCTATGAATGTTAATCTTCCAGCAGGCAGATATTATATTGGAGTTGATGGAACTGGAGCAGGAAATGCCGGAAGCGGTGGTTATTCGGCTTATGGTTCTATTGGTAGTTATTCAATTACTGGAACAATTCCACCAGGAGGAAATGTTAGTTCATCGACAGATGTAATTACGGTTTATAAAGATTGTAACTACACAGGTTTCTCAGGAGGATTAACCATTGGAGATTACAATTTAGCTCGTTTAAATTCATTAGGGGTTTTAAATGATGATATTTCTTCTTTAAAAATCACTCAAGGATATCAAGCGATTTTATATATGGATGATAACTTTACAGGAACTTCAACTGTCATCAACTCTGATAATTCATGTTTAAACGCCACTTGGAATGATAAAGTAAGTTCAATTAGAGTTATTGCTAACGGAACGGCCACTTTAGGAAATCAGACTTTCTTTTTGCAAAACCGAAACAGCGGTTTATATATGGATGTTTGGAATTCAAGTCTGTCAAACGGATCTGGAATCAACCAAGGTGCTTTAAATTCTGGAAACAACCAGAAATTTACGTTTACGCATTTAGGAGACGGAATGTATAAAATTATTGCCAACCACAGCGGCCAGTCTATGGATGTAAATAATTTTAATAAAGCAAATGGCGCAAGAGTTGAACAATATCCGTATAACGGAACTACAAATCAGCAGTTTATTCTAGTTTCTACAGGAGACGGTTTCTATAAAATTGTAGCCCGTCACAGCGGAAGAATTGTTGAGGTTGCTGGAGCAAGTACAGCTTCTGGCGCAATTGTACAGCAATGGGACAACAACAATCAAACTTGCGGACAATGGAAACTGATTGCTACAACAACATCTCAAACATCAACTTTAATTCAGGCTGAAGACTACTCTGCAATGAGCGGTATTCAGGTTGAAGCCACGACAGACACCGGCGGAGGTTCGAATGTTGGTTATACCGAAACTGGTGACTGGCTGGCTTATAATAACATTAATTTCCCAACAACAGGTTCTTATTTAATCGAATACCGAGTGGCAAGTGCTGTAACCGGAGGAAGATTGTCTTCTGATTTAAATGCCGGAGCAATTATTTTAGGAAATGTTGATATTCCAAACACAGGCGGATGGCAGAACTGGCAGACCGTTACACAAACAGTAAACGTAAATGCGGGAACATACAATTTCGGAATCTATATTCAGAATACCGGAATGAACATCAACTGGATTAGAATTACGAAAATTGGAAATGCAGCACCAGCAGCAGCAATTGATGAAGCAGATAACATTGCTTTAAATGTATATCCAAATCCAGTGGCAGATGTATTATCATTTACAACCAACATTATAGGAGGAAAAATCAATATTATTGACTCGCAAGGAGCAGTTATTGGATCTCAAAAAGTAAATGATAACACTTTGAACGTTTCGAATTTAAAACAAGGAATTTATTTTATTGTTTTAGAAAAAGATGGAAAACAAACCATAAAACGTTTCATTAAAAAATAATTTTAACCGAGTTGCCATACTGGTTTAATCATTACATTTTTTGGTTTTAATGTAATGAAAAGGCTGTCAGAAATGACAGCCTTTTTAAATTTATGGAATAACTCTTTTTTGACGGAAATCATTAAAAAGACTATAAAACATTTCCTCGGTATCTACAAACTCATGAAAACCTAAACGTCTTGCTTTAGTACCATCGGCAAAAAAATCATAATCCCAAGAAAAAACAAAATCCCCAAATTTCCATCTGGCTAATTTTCCATAATGATGTTTCTCTAAATTATATTTTTCCTCCATATCTTTCCAAACACTTTCCTTATCGGTCATTACAGATGTTAACTGCATTTGAAGTGGTTCTGCAGCAGGAATTTCAAAATAAGAGGCAATCTTTGGCCAAAGTTCTGTCCATCTAAACAAATCGCCATTTGTAATATTAAAAGCCTGATTAGCACATTTTGGATTTGTGGCAGCCCAAACAGTAGCTTTTGCTAATAATCCTGCATCAGTCATTTCCATTAATTTATCATAAGCTCCGGCTTTTCCTGGAAATCGAAGTGGGATATTTAATTCTTTTGAAATCGAAGCATATATAGCAATTAAAAGTGCCAGATTCATTGGATTTCCTAATGCTGTTCCACCAACCACTGATGGACGAATGGCGCTCCAGCTCCAACTTTTTCCTTCTTGTGTTTTTTCTAAATATTGTTGTTGTGAAGTATTAAATTCAGGAGGCATATGTCCCGCATCAGATTCTTTTGCAGGAGTTTTAAACGGGCCAAGATGTGCACCATATACTTTATATCCCTGCATTAAACTAATGTGCTGGAGATTTCTAGAAATAGGTTCAATTGTTTCAACTACATTTTGAAGCATTTTCATATTGGGTTCGACAAGTTCAGACCAACTAGGTCGATCTTGATATGCAGCATAAAAAATATGAGTAACATTTTTTAGTTCAGACAATTGCTTTTTACAACTTTCAATATCAAGCAAATCAACAGAAATGAATTTTAAGTTTTCACTATCTGTTCCTCCTTTTCTGGATAATCCTATAACATTCCAGTTTTTTGTAGCTAAAAGATAATCAATAAGATTTGTGCCAATTACACCATTTGCACCTACTACTAATGCTGTATTTTTATTCGTTTCCATTTTTCTTTGTGTTTAAAATATTTTTACAAAGGTCAGGCGGTATGTACGAATTAAAAATGAAGTAGTTTATGAAAAAGAGTTGAAGTAGTTCAACTTTATTTTTTCAATTTATTGTTTCGTATTTTGGATAGAAACTCAGTTGACATTCCTAAATAGGAGGCAAGGGCATATTGCGGTACACGTTTTACTACTAAAGGAAATTCAGCATTAAAACTTTCATATCGTTCTTCGGCTGAAGAAGTAAGATTCATAATGATTCTTCGTTGAAAAGATGCTGCGGTGCGTTCGGCAGTAATACGAAAAAAGGTTTCAAATTTTGGATTGGCGTTCTTTAATTTAGTTTCGGTGTCAAAATCTATCTGAAGCAAGACTGCATCTTCAAGTGCCACAACAAACATAGTAGCCGGTTTTTGGTAAATATAACTATTATAGTCAGAAATCCACCAATCCTCAATGGCAAATGCAATAGTATGTTCCTGTCCATCATCGCTAACTACGTAAGCTCTTAAAACGCCTTGCACAACATAACTTCTATATTTAGCTACAAAATCAGGCTGTACAATAAATTGTCTTTTTTTTATTTTCGTAATTTTAAATTCAGATACAAATTGATTAAGCTCCTCATCAGAAAGCACTATACGAGACTGTAAATGATCAATTAAAGATTGGTATTCTGTCATTTACTTTTTATTTATAAATTATCAAATTAATCTTAGATCAAAATTACAAAACATTATTATTCCATAACAATAGGATAAAGTCATTTTAGCTATAAATCAATAAACTTGCTGCATATTAAAAGTTGCTGTACTTTTAATAATTCCATTTTGTTAAAGTTGCTGCTTATGTATTCAAGATTTACTTTCCTAAATATTTGCATTTTTTTTATTTTTTTTAATATCAAAATTTCAGCGCAGAAAACCCCGAATCTAGAAGGAGTTCAGGTTGCTTTTTTATCAGATGTACACCTTCAGGATTTGTTTGGTACGTTTTCTGATAATGATTTTAAAGGTGTTTTAAATACCAAAACCAGAAAATATACGTTAATAAGAACGATGGCCTCGCAGTTACATTCGACGAGAATTTTCAATGAAAATTATTTTGCCTTCATCGCAGCACTTGAAGATATTGCCAAAAGAAAGATAAAATATGTGGCACTTCCGGGTGATTATACAGATGACGGACAGCCGATACACGTGCGAGGATTGAAGAAAATATTAGATCAATATCAGAAAAAATATAATATTGAGTTTTTTATAACCACCGGAAATCATGATCCGGTTGGACCATTTGCTCAAGAATCGGGAAAAGAAGATTTCTTAGGTAAAGAAGGAAAGAGCCAGCCCATTTTTAGCAAAGACGGCATGTATAAGCCTAACATGAATATCGAACAGCCAGTTGTCATAACAGCCGATATTGCTAAAATGGGTTATTTAGGCATAACTGATAACCTTAAAAATTTTGGTTTTTATCCCAATAAAAAATACAAGTTCTGGGCAACTCCATTTAGCACTTACAATAGCCAGAACTACAATTATAAAAAAGCAGTTGAAGGTTCTCTTTTAAAAAACAGAGTTTACGAAGTAGAACCCGGATATGAAGTTCCAGATGTAAGCTATGTGGTAGAACCTATTAACGGACTTTGGTTAATGGCTATCGACGGAAATGTTTATATTCCAAAGAAAAATGCTGTCGATCCTAAAGATTCAAAAAGTTATTCTGAAGCCAGTACAGGATATAATAATGTACTTTCCAACAAAAAACATCTTATAAAATGGGTTCAGGATATTTCGGCGGAAGCCAAACTTCAAGGTAAAACTTTAGTAGCGTTCAGTCATTTTCCTATGATTGATTTTAATGATGGTGCTTCTGCAGAAATTAAAGAATTATTAGGACCGAATAAATGGCAGTTAAAACGCGTTCCAGTTGAAGAAGTGGCTCAAGTTTTTGCCGATGCAGGATTGAAAATTCACTTTGGCGGACATATGCATATCAATGATACCGGAGTTCGCACAACAGAAAAAGGAAATACATTGGTTAATGTTCAAACACCTTCGCTTGCAGCATATATTCCTGCCTATAAATTACTGACGATTCAAAAAGACAATCGCATAGACATTCAAACCATTACAATAAATGACGTTCCAGGATTTGATGAACTTTTTGATTTGTATAAAATGGAATATCAATTTCTGCAGCGTCAGAACGATAAAGACATTTGGAATATTGATATTTTGAAAACCAAAAGTTATCACGATTTTACCGATTTTCATTTAAAAGAATTGGTACGTCTTCGCTTTCTAAAAGACGATTGGCCTTCTGCATTTAAAGATTTTATTCTGAATGTTTCTGCCAAAGATTTATTGGTTTTAGCGAACATGAAATCTGATAAAGATTTTGATTTTATTCTAAAAAATAAACCTCAGTTTCAAAAAGAATGGAATGAAGCTGAAGCAAAATCGGTAGAAATTTTAACACAGAACAATCTTAAAAAAGAAGACTTCAACTGGACAGGAAATGATCTTTTACTTGATTTTTACCGTTTTAGAAGCGCTGATGAATTGGCTCTTGCCGATGTGGGAACTCAAAGAGCAAAAGAATATAAAGTTATTTCTAATTTATTTTTAGAAGGTTCTAAATCGGATTTTTCAAAAGATACACCTCTGCAAAAACAGATAAAATTATTTTTCGTAATCTTCAATAAATTCATGCACGAAGTTCCTGCCGATCATTTTTCGGTCGATTTGAAAAATGGAGAAGTTAAGAGTGTTGAATAAGTTTTTTAGTCTCGGTTTTCAGTTTTTTAAACCGTCATATGGTTATTTTTAACCGCAAAGTACGCTAAGATTTACGCAAAGCACGCCAAGTTTTATATTCTTTGCGACTCTGCGTCTTTGCGAGAATATTAAAAATAAGTCCGCAAAGCTAAATTTATTAAGCTTTGCGGACTTTGCGTTTATGAACCAAACTAAGCTAATAATCTTAGCGTGCTTTGCGGTTAAAATTTACGGTACATTTACAGGATTTGTTCTAACATAACTTCCATCATCGTATTTAATCTGATAAGGAGAATTAAAGAAAGTACTTGGCAAATAATAATCAGTTGTAATAACCTGCGCACCTGATTTTTTAGCGGCTTCAAAATGCGAATAATCATTTGCACGCGCTTCTTTGGTATCAGAATCGGCTCTGGTTCTAATTATGTATCCTTTTTTTACCAAATCTGCAATTTGTGGATCTTCTGAATTATTTCTGAAAAGCCAGGCTGCTTCCGGTTTTCCCGGTTCAGCATTTATAAAAACGGCGCGTCCTTTAAGGGACGGATGATTTAATGCGTACAAATCTCTTTTTGCGCCGTTGTTATCTAATAGAAATAAAAATTTCCCTTTGGCATTTTTCAGCGTAGGCCAGTTGTTGTTTAATACCGCTTCTTCAAGCGTTTTGTATTTGCCGCGAACCATGTCGGGAGTAATCAGTTTGTCTTTTCCTAGATTTTTACGGATTACTTTATCCATTTCGTCAAAAACAGCAGCAGTGTAATCTTCAGGTTTTGTTCCGAAGAAATTCGCATCACCATCTTTTGGTTCGAGCGTAATAAAAACCGGAACGTGATCAGGATTGGCATCCGACCATTTTTTCAATTCCTGAAGACAGGTTTCGAAAGTATAACACGAAGTTCTAAAATCAATATCCGGCATGTGCAAAACCTTAAAACCTGGTTTTTTCATTAGTCCGTTCGGGTCGTACGCTTCTTCAGATTTAGCAATGTCCAAACCTTTTGGATGAGCGTATTTTCCACCTTTTGCATCAGCGAAAATATCTATTTCTAAATTGCGTAATCCTTTGTTTAATTGATCTGTAATACTAATATGTGTGTATTGCAAACCTTTTAGCGAACGCGTAGTATCTCTCGCTTGAATAAGATTGTATAAATCCGTTTCAATGGCATGGCGGTAGCTGTTGTGTGAACCAATAACCTGTATTTGGTTGATTTTTAAAGTATCATTTTGTGCGTGGCCCAATTGTATCCCTGCAAAAAACAATGCAAACAAAATTTGTTTCATGATTTTAATGAAATTAGAATGAGTGAATTAAGGGACGCAGCAAAAGAAAATTGCTTTTTTTGAGTATTACTAAAGTAGAACTGTGATTTAATTTTTGTGTTAGCTAAACGAAAAGAAATCGCAAAACTATTATCATGTCGGCTTCAAAATAGTAGTATTTCTACATCAAAAACATTTATTTTTTAATCGAAAGATAACTTTGAGGCAAAAAGCATTGGTGTTACATTTTATTATTTTACATCTTATAATGTGACCAATTTTAGCAATGAAGAATCCTGAAATTTTCGAAAAAACGTATACAGAATACTGGCAGAAACTCAATGCCTTTTCCTATACCATGACTCAGGATAAAGATTTGGCACAGAATATTGTTCAGGATGTTTTTATCGATTTATGGGAACGAAAAGACGATTTAAATATTAATGCCATCGAACCTTATTTGTTTCGTGCGGTGAAAAATCAAATTTTCAAGCATTACCAGAATAATCGTTTCGATAAGACGATTATGGAAGACAAATTCGAAGACTATATAATTGATAATTTTTCGTCTATCGATCCTGAAGTAATGGATGTACTATATTCCTTATTAGACCAGCTTCCCGAAAAAAGAAAAGAGGTTTTGCTTATGTATAAATTTCAAGATATGTCAATCGATCAGATTGCAAACGAACTTGGAATTTCAAAACAAACCGTAAAAAATCAAATTTCATCGGCTTTAAAACAATTACGCGAAGGCTTGAAAGACCTTGCCTGGCTGGCTCCATTCATTATTTTTCGACAAAACTTTTAAGATAACGCTCTGTTAATGTTTTCATAATATTTCTGGATAGTACGATTTTAAACTTTCGGTACTTATAGATAACAATATGTATTATGATAAAACGATTAAAGCATAGTTTAGAACATTTAATAGATAAAAGTTCGAGAAATAAGACTTCACAAGCAGAAGAAAATCTTTTGATGAATTTCGCTTTAAGCGAATACCAAAAAGCAGAATGGGATGAAACTTCTATGGGAGATTCTGAGGAAGTATCTAAAAATATATATAATGGAATTCAGCTTCGAATGGAGAAGAAGAAAACCATTAAACCGTATATAAAATACATGGCCGCTGCCAGTATTCTTTTTCTTGTTGGATTAGGTTTTTTATTAAAACCTCAAATTGCAGCTGAAAAGAAATTATCATTTAAAACGTCCTCGATTCCCAAATCTATCAAATTAAGTGACGGCTCGAAAATTTATCTGGCAGCAAACTCATCATTTCAATATCCTGAAAAATTTACAGGAGATGAAAGACACGTTACCCTTTTAAAAGGAAATGCATTTTTTGAAATAGCCAAAGACAAAAAACATCCTTTCATTATTACTTCGGGTGACGTAAAAACCAAAGTAGTTGGAACGTCATTTCACATTCAGATGTCGAAATCAAAATGTGAAGTTATCGTAGTTACTGGAAAAGTAAATGTGACTTCAAAAGGGCAGAGCGTTGATTTAGTTCCGAATGAAGAAGCCTTGTTCGAATCGAACAAACTAACCAAATTAATGGCCAATAAATCATTTTTGGTAAACTGGTACACGACAGATATTACTTTAAATGAAACCACACTTAAACAGGTTATCACCATTTTACAATATAAATACGGAGTTTCATTTCAATATGATAATGAACAAGTATTAGCAACGCCGTTAACGGTATTTATAAAGAAAGACGCAACATTGGAGAATGTTTTAGAACAAATAAATTATATCACAAACCTAAAATTCAAAGTTTATGGCGAAATAGTAAAAGTGGATTAAAACAAAAAAGCAGCTGCGGGAACAGCTGCTCATTATCATTAAGTATCGTAAAAAAACCAATAACTTAAATCATGTATTTTAAACCTTCTTATTTAAATCTAAAGAGTTTATTCTTTTTAGTACTAGCGTTACTGACCATTCAGAGTGGTTTTAGTAAAACTAATTCAAAGGAATCAAAAGTAAAAAATAAAATAGAAAAAGCAACTCTTGTCTCTATATTTTCAAAATTAAGTCAGCAGACGGATTATAAATTCAGTTACGGACAAGCTGTAATCAATGATAACACGACTTACACTGTAAATTACGCAGGAGAATCTGTTACCGAAATTTTGAATGAGCTTTCAAAAAAAGCGAGTTTCAACTACAATATCAGCGGAAAATTAGTTTTAATTCAGAAAACAGTAGCGCCAAAAGCGGTAAATACCAAAGCTGTTGACAAAATTAAAGTAAAAGGAAAAATTGTTGACGAAAATAAAGTGCCAATTCCTGGTGCTACTATTGTTGAAACAGGAACTTCAAACTCAACTGTTACAAATTTCGATGGAGAATTTGAAATTACGGTTGGAGATGGAAAAACAATTGATATTTCATACATCGGATATAAAACAAAAACACTTCCTGTTCAAAATACTTTTATGACGATTCAGCTGGAACCAAGTACAGCAGAATTAAATGAAGTTTTGGTTGTAGGTTATGGTAAACAATCTAAAAAAGACGTAACCGGTGCGGTAACACAGCTAGATGCTTCACAATTTAAGCAAGGCGTAAGTATCTCTCCAGATAACTTAATTCAGGGAAAAGTAGCCGGTGTTCGTGTAGTAAGTACAAGTGGAGAGCCAGGAGCAGGAGTAAATGTAACCATTAGAGGAGTTGGATCTATTAGAAGCGGAAGTACACCTTTATTTGTTGTAGATGGTGTGCCGTTGTCAAATGACGATGTGAGTCCTTCTGGATCAAATGTTGGTTTTGGTAGTTCTGCTGCTAAAAATCCATTGAATTTTTTAAATAACAGTGATATCGAATCTATTACCGTTTTAAAAGATGCATCTGCATCTGCAATTTACGGAGCAAGAGGTTCGAATGGAGTTGTTTTGGTAACCACTAAAAAAGGAGCAAAAGGAGACGGAACGTTAACTTTTGATTCATCTTTAGGAATTTCGACTGTAGCACACAAATTAGATGTTTTAAGTGCTGACGAATATAGAAAAGCAATTAAAGATCCAGCTTTTGACCACGGAGGAAATACAGATTGGCAAGATGTCATTTTTAGACAAGCTGTTACAAAAAGCAATGCTTTGGCTTTTTCTAAACAAACAGAATCAGGAAACTACTATGCATCTGTATCGCAGTTAGATCAAGAAGGTATTGTTAGAAACAGCAACTTTAAACGTTTAACGGGAAGAATTAATGCAGCTGAATCATTTTTAGACAATAAACGTTTAAAATTAAAATTTAACCTTACTGCCAGCGAAACGAAAGACGACGGAGTTCCAACGAGTGATGATGGAGGTTCGAACGGACAATTATTAGTGCACACTTTAATGGCTAACCCAACGAGATCTGTTTTTGATGCTAATGGAAATTACACCAACTTTAATATGAATGCGCATTACAATCCAGCGTATTTATTAAGTATCTACGAAGATCAAACACGTACGTTAAGAGTTTTAGGAAATTTTGAAGCTTCTTTAAGAATCTTCAACGGATTAGAATACAAATTAAACCTTGGTATCGACCGTTCTTCTGCAGAAAGAAATACGACTATTTTTCCAAACTTAACCGATTTAAATCCAAAAGGAAGATACGTACAAAATAATCTTGATTCTAAAAATGCATTGGTTGAGCATTACTTAACGTACAATGTTACTTTAGACAAACACAAAATTGAAGCTCTTGGTGGATTTTCATATCAAAAATTTGAAAGATCAGGAACTAGTTTTAATATTGACGGAATTGCGAATCAAGGTGTTGGTGTAAAACCATCAATCAATCCAGGTTTTGCAGGAACACAATCAGGAACAGTCGGTTATGCTCAAGAAAATGAGCTTCAATCATACTTCGGAAGATTAAATTATACTTTTAACGACAAATACCTTTTAACAGCTTCTATGAGAGCTGACGGTTCTACTCGTTTTGGAGAAAATAATAAATACGGTTATTTTCCTTCTTTTGCTTTAGGATGGAATGTTTCTAAAGAAAGTTTCTTAGAAAATGTTGAAGCAATCAGCAACTTAAAATTAAGATTAAGCTGGGGACAAACAGGAAATCAGGAAGTACAAAACAAGCTTACTAAAGCAAGTTACTCTTTATCTGGAGCAGACGGATATTATTTATATGATGATTTGAATTTAGTAAATGGTGTTTCGGTAAACAGAACTGCAAACCCAGATTTGAAATGGGAAGTCGTTACACAATACAACGTAGGTGCTGATTTTAGTTTATGGAATGATAAATTATACGGAACTGTAGATTATTTCAATAAAACAACTACAGACGCGATCTTGAATATTCCATCTTCACCTTTAAGCCCAACTACAACGGTTTGGACCAATATTGATCAAGGTAAAATCATCAACAAAGGTTTTGAAATTATGTTAGGTTCTAAAATCGTTGATACAAAAGATTTTACATGGAGTGTTGATGCAAACGGTGCAACTTTAAATAACAAAATTGAAGATCTTCCAGTTTCAGAAATACTTACAGGTACAATTTCAGGTCCTGGACAATCTGGGGTAAATGCTAATATTTACAAGAGCGGTTATGCAGCAGGTTCATTCTATTTGTTAGAACATATTGGATTTGACAGTAAAGGAGCTAATATCTTTAAAGATCAAAATGGCGATGGTAAAATCGACAATAGCGACAGAATTATTATCGAAGGTGCTTTACCAACTTTTTACTATGGTTTAAACAGTGATATGAGATACAAAAACTTCTCATTTTCATTCTCAATCATTGGTCAGACTGGAGGTTATTTATTGAATAATACGGGTTTAAACGCATTAAACATAAACAACTTGGCATCAGACAGAAACGTTGCTACAGGATATTATGAATCAGGTGCAAATCCAACAAACTCACCAATTTTATCGACACTTTTCTTAGAAAAATCTGATTTCATTCGATTAAATACAGCTCGTATTGGTTACAATTTTGATTTAAAAGGTGTAAACTGGATCAACGGATTAACACTTTATGTAACAGGAAGCAACCTGCTTACAATCACTAATTATACAGGATACGATCCGTTAATCAATAGTCCAAAAGCAAACGGAGGAAACCAATCTATTGGTATCGATTATGCAAGTTATCCAACTTCCAGAACAATCAGTTTCGGAGCAACTTTAAAATTATAAATCACATGAAGACAAAGACATTAAGCATAAAAATTTTAACTCTATTCTCTTTTATTTTTCTCTTAAGCAGCTGTACCGATTTGGATGAAGTTGTTTTGGATGAAGTTTTAGGAAGTGATGCTTCAGATCCGGCAGGTTCGCTTGCAGCAGCATATGACAGGCTTGGAGACGGAACTTTTACAGATCACGGAGCTGTTTTTGCCATGCAGGAATATACTACTGATGAGGCTATTTTACCCACTCGTGGAAGCGATTGGGGTGATGGCGGAAAATGGAGAGATATGCACGAATTTACATGGAGCTCAAGTAATGCTATTATAGTAAACAACTGGGATTTGCTGACAAACGGAATTACACGTTCGCTGACTGCAATTCAATCAGCAGAGCAGACTACTTTTGCTGAAAAGAAATTATTTCTTGCAGAAGCAAAAGCACTTTTAGCTTTTTACACCTATACCACTTTAGATTTATATGGACAAGCTCCTTACAGAGATCCTATGAATCCTAAAGCACCATTGGAAATTTTAAAAGCAGATACTCAAATTGACAAATTAATTACCGATGTAGAAGCTTTAATACCCGATTTGGCCGATATTGGTACACAACGTACACACCACGGAAGATTTACAAAACAAGCCGCTTATGCTTTTTTAAGTAATATGTATTTGAATCGTGCAGTATTAAAAGATCGTTACAATGTGAATTCAAATTTCAATTTTAATGAACCAGCTGTATCGGGTACAGGAACAGATATGGATCGAGTGATTTATTACACATCATTATTGATCGATTCAGGTAAATTCAGTTTAGAAAGCGATTATTTCAAAAACTTTGCGAGGGATAATAACAACGGTAAAGAACTTATTTTTGCGATTTCTCAAAAAATAGACTACATCCGTAACGGTTCAAACAGCTTTGCTTACGTTTGTATGGAACGTAACCAAAGAACCTCTGCGGCAAACAGAGGAACAAACGCGGCTTGTACCACTCCAGAATTCTATGCGACTTGGGACGGCAACCACGATGACCCAAGATTTGAACAACATTATCAATATGCTGATGGTACATGGTTTATGAACGACGGAACAGATGTAAGCGTTCCTGCAACAGATATCGTACCTAAAAGCGCTAATTTACCTTGGTTCCATTTCAACAGAGGAATTCAGGCTGGACTTCAGTACGGACCAATTTTATTGGCTTCAGGATCTCTGGAAATGATTGGCAACCGTATTAAAGTTTCTCCTTTATACATGGAAAAAAGTACGACTACAAGAATGAATTTCACACCAACATTGACATTTGCAGATCCAACAAAATCTGTTTTTGCTCAAAACGAAATCAATCAAGGAGCACGTGTATTTAAATACGAATTCGATCCAGAAGGAGGAAACGGTAACAGTAACGTTGATATTCCGTTATTCCGTTTAGGAGGAATTTATGCAATGAGAGCTGAAGCACTTTTCAGAAAAGGAAGCACAGGCGCAGCAATGGACGATTTAAACAAACTGCGTACAAGCAGAAAAAGAGAATCTTTATTTGCAAATGCTCCAGGAAAAGCACTTACTTCTCTAGACGCAGCACAGTTATATAAAGAATTAGGATTTGAGTTATACTGGGAATTACAAAGAAGACCAGAAAGCATCCGTTTTGGAAAATATGATCTTGCTGGAACTGCAAAAGCGGCTTCTCAACCTTTTAGAAGAGTATTCCCAATTCCACAGACTGTTATTGACCAAAAAGTCTTTAAACAGAATCAAGGATATTAAAAGTTTGTGTTAGTTTATTTTTTATTTTTTGTAAAAAGCCTGTCTCCAAAAGAGCAGGCTTTTTCTCTTGAAAAAGACTTTAGGCTTTTTATTCATTTTTGTCCCTTTGCACCTCAGTACCTTAGCCCCTTAAAATATAATATTCAATTGGATAAATGTAAGATTTAGCTATCGTTTAGTCGTATATTTGATGTGCATTTTTTAAGTCTAAATGATTGGCTTTCAAAATGATAATAACGATTAAATTAACTCAAAAAAAAGTATGAAATTATGATACATCAAATTGACACTACCGATAATATTGTAGCATTTAGAGCCTTAGCAGAAGTAACAAAAGACGATTTTCTAGCGGTTGTAGTTCCTGCCGTAGAACATTTGGTAAAACAAACAAACGAAATCAATTTTTTGCTGGTATTAGATACAGATATTAAAAACTTTACAGCAGGAGCATGGTTGCAGGATGCACTTTTGGGACTTAAACATTTAGGGAAATGGAACAGAGCAGCAATTGTTTCAGATTCAGATGATATTATTTCGTTTACCAACGGATTTAGCTATATCGTTCCAGGAGAATTCCACGGATTTAAAAAAGAAGCTTTCAATAAGGCACTTAACTGGGTTGAAGGAAATATTAACCTGGCTTGAATACGCAAATTAGAAAGTCTGGCACGCGGAAATATTGATTTAAAGTCATTCCTGCTTTGGGAAAAAGAAGGCAATTAATTTAAAATTTTCACGATGCTGTTTTCTAAAACTCAGCATTTATACAAAACAAAAATCCCGTTAAGAATAAACTTAACGGGATTTTTTATGATTTAATTTTAGAGACTGCTTACTTCGCTAGTTTTTTGTAAACTGCTGCAGATAATAATGGTAATGCAAGACCTCCTACAACAGCAGCTGTTTTAGCATGTCCTGCTTTTTTTAAAACGGCACCAATTAATAGTGAACCAAATCCAGCGCAAGCCAGTTGTTTTACACTAAGTTTTGATGTGCTATCTTCAATAGGTTTGATTCCGTGTAATAGAGGGTCTATGAAATTTAAATTTTCCATGATTGTTAATTATTTAGTTAAACGTATTTTTATTTGTGTTGATGGTATTCTTTTCATTGTCTGTTTCCGTCTCAATTTTTTCAATTTCGACTTTTTCTTTTTTAATTGCTTGTCGAAGAAGTGCAAAAAGGCTCATATAAATATTCGCCATAAATACCAGCGAAAATCCCGCCAAAATGTATCCGCGCCAATCGTTTAACAAAAGTTTATAATCGCAGAGTATCAAAAATGCTATTGTAACATAATGGCTGAAACAATATTCGCAGGTCAGCAGATAAAAAAACTTTCGAGACAATATGTACTTGTCGTTTTTAGAATGTCTGACACACCATTCGTGCGGCTCTCTAAAAATCTCTTCGTGCGTTACTGTCCAGCTGATACAGGCAATTGGAACAGCCAATACAAAAAGCCAGATAATTTGAACTCCTATATCCATAAAACAATTTCTTGAAACGGTTATTCTCTCGGATGATTTTCAGGATAATGCTCGGCATCAAAATCATCAAGTTCTTCGTCATCATCCAGATCGCTGTGTTTTTCTGAGTCAGATTCACTTTTATCATCCAAATCAGGATCATAATCCTCGTTTAAATCGTCTTCGGTGTCATCATTTGTAATGGCATCGTCTTCATTTACCACTCGTTCCTGATTCGGGATATTTTCAGATCTAACATTTGTGTTGGTTTCAAAATCACCTTGCGGATGATGCGGATCTTCTATAAACTCTTCCTGATATTGATACGGATCTTCATCTCGAGCATAATTGTCGTTATCAATAATCGTATTTTGATCAATATAATCAGGATCGCTTTCGCCAAATTCCCGATTGTCATGTTTTTTTACATCTTGTTTGAATTGATCTTCATTAGAATAAGTGCCATCAACAAGAGTATTTTGGTCGATATAATCAGGATCAAACTGACCATATTCATGGTTGTGCTGCTTTTCCATAATGTTTCTTTTTTAAATTGATACTTATTTTTTGTCGGGAATAAATCCGTAACGTTTTGCTCTAAAGAGCTTGTGTTTTACAAATTTACCAAGCCCATACAAGGAAGTCCTTACACGAATATTTAATATAGTTGCATAATTAACAGTTATTTAAAATGTAAGAGTTGTAAGAAATGATATAAGCAGTAATGAGTAGAAAGATTTTATTTTTGAATAGAAAAATGCAGTTAAAATAAAATCAATATGGCATCTGAAAAAGTAACGGCCTGTTGTGAGGCTTTAATCGAAAAAAATCTGACTATAGCATTTGCAGAAAGTGCTTCAGCCGGAAAAATGTGTTATGAATTCTCGACAGTTTTTAATTCGGGAAGGATTTTAATAGGAGGAATAACCTGCTATCATATTTCAATGAAAGAAGATTTGCTTCACATTCCTTGGGGAACTATTGAACAGTATAGCGCAGAATCTGCAGAAGTCACCAAACTCATGGCGCAAAATTTTCATAAATACATCAATTCAGATATCTGCGTAGCCTTAACCGGACTTACTACTCCAGGCGGAAGCGAAAGCGAATCCAAACCCGTAGGAACCATTTTTATACACATTATTATCTCAGACAAAGAAATCGCCAAACGTTTCGAATTTGATGGAGACGCAGAAAGTATCGTAAACCAAGCAATCGATACTGTTGCAGATTTGATTTTGAAAGAGATAAATTAATAGTTACCGCCATACAAATGGCTTATTTATCAATTTCCTGTAAGAACAAATATTTCCAAGCTTAATTTAAAATGTTCCGCTAGGAACAATTCATCGGTAGAATTGTGTAAAAGTTTTGTATTTACGTTCCATAGGAACGATTGATTAAGGACAGTCAATATGCAAATCAAACGTCTCTAAGGGACGATCTGAAGAGCGGGAAAAACTTTTTTACCAACGAGATGTTCCTAGCGGAACATTTTTATATATAATTATTTTTTAAGATAAAGCGAACCATTTTTTATAGTCTTTTTATCTAGTTTACCCTTTTGAAATAATTCTTCCAGAATATCTTTTGCTTCTGTATACGAAATATCTAGAATTACGGCATACTCTTTTGGAGCCAAGGTTGGATAAATTTCAAAAAGCGATAATGAATTTTCATTAGGGATATCTTTCTTTTTGGCTTCTGGTAAAAGAGCAGACAAAGCATTTTCATAAGAAGCATAAGGTTTAGAACCATAAACCGTTAATTGATTGTTATTTCCGTCAGAGAAAAATAAAGTAGGGAAGCCCCTAACGCCTAATGTTCTGCCCAGATTTAAATCTTCTTGAAAAAGTTTTTTGGCGTCATTTTCATAATCCGTTTTTAGTTTTGCGATGTCCAAACCTGCTCTTTCGGCAGCTTCGGCTATGTTTTCCCATTTGGCAATATTCTTTTTATGCAGATATAATTTTTCACGCAGTATTCGCATAAAATAAACTGCTTTATCCTTACTCTGAATTTGCGCCGCTTTCATGGCAATGCAAGAGGGATAAGAGGAATCCAGCGGATCTTCAAGCCAAACATCTCCATCAATGGGCATCGCGTAATACAAACTCGCTTCGTCCCAATGATGCGCCACATCTGAAGGTTTGCTAATACCGCCGCTGTTATACGTCCAATCGGGCAATAAACCGCCCATTCGATAGTCAATTTCGATATAATCTCCGTATTCTAGTTTTAATTTTCGAAGCTGAGGTTCGATTCCCCAGCAGGAGGAGCAGATTGGATCTGTATAATAAATAATTTTAATTGGTTTATTTTCGGCCGGAATAGAAGCGGTTTCATTAGATTTTTCGCCAATCGGCATTTCGCACATTCCTGTTTCAGGATCACATAATAACGGATTTATTTTATTCTCGTTCATTTTAGAATTTATTTGTGATTGGCAATTCAAATTGCAAATCAAGATTAAGAGTAGCGAAAGTATTTTCATATAACTGTTTTTAATTTCCGCTTGGTTTAAATTTTTAACTTTACGCAAAGTTCGTTTCTAAATATTCACAAGTCAATTAGTCAAAAAAACATGACTACCGAAAATAAATCCCAAAAAGAAAATGAATGTCCTGCCGAAGGACTTCTCAAACTATTATCAGGTAAATGGAAACCGCAAATATTCTTATTGGCTGTTAACGGACCAATACGTTTCAATGGACTTTTAAGAGATCTTAAAGGAACCAATAAACAATCTATTTCGACTGCATTGCGCGAGCTGGAAGAGTTTGGACTTCTGGATAAAAATGTCATCAAATTAAAACCGCTTCACATCGAATACAATCTATCAGAAAAAGGAAAATCATTGATTCCAGTTTTCAAACAATTGGAGTTTTTCTCTGATAAATAATAATTAAGAATACATTATCAATTATAAAGTAATTGCAATCTTACAAGAATTTATGTATTTTCACGTTTGTAAAAATATATAAGCCTAAATTATGATTGAAATACACGAAAAAAAAGAGATTCTGGCTCTTTAACCCTACTAAAACTACCTCGCCAGAAAAAACAAAACTATTTCACACCATACTAGCAGTAACTTGTTTTACTGCATGTTCGCTATTTGATTAATGGAAATATTTATTTCCTCTGAAATACTTAAATAAAAACTTCACATGAATTATATACAAAAAATCAAACGTCTTTATAACTTGTCTGATAAAGAAGACTACGGATTTTCAAAAGACGAAATTTCTGCCCTAGAGAAAGAATTAAAAGTCACGCTTCCCTCAAAGCTAAAAGAATATTATCAGGAATTAGGGAAAGAAGAAAACCTTAATTATTGTTTTAACCGACTTTTAAAACCTGATGGTGAAATTGAATTTTCAGAAGATGACTATCTAGTTTTTTATGAAGAAAACCAAAACGTAGCGATCTGGGGAATTAAAAAAGAAGATTTAATAGAAGACAATCCACCAGTCTATGGAAATTACGATACCATTGAAAAATCAGATTGGGAAGTTGAAACCCAAACAACCGAAAACTTCTTTTTATTGATGGCTGTTTTTAACGGAACTTTAGGCGGACTTCAATACAACGGAAATTTCATAGGAGCAATCGAACCAGAGATCGTAAAGTTTGTAGAAGACAATTGGAAATTAGTGCCCGAAATCAGTAAAGACAATCAAAAAGTGTATACAGATCAGTTTTATGATGTAATCAGCCTTTCTTTCGATCAAAATAACAATTGCCATGGCGCGTTTATAGGAACAAGCATTCAAGATCGTTTCGATGAAATTCTTGATTGTATAGATATCGATTGGTCTTATCTTTCGTATGATGACGAAGAATTTGATGAAGATGACGACGAAGATTAACTAAATTAAAAACAAGTAATTATGTGGTTTAATAAATTTAATTTTTTCGACATACATCCGGGATTAACAGAGTCAATTCCAGACGATTTTTTTACAAAACCTTATTCAGTGAACGAATTAGAGATATTGGATAATATAAGACAATTATATCCAGAAGGAACTGCACCCGAAATTCTCCCGATTCCAAAACAAATAAAACTTCCCGAAGAATATATCAAACTATTGAATCATTCAAACGGAGGCGGAATTTTAAACGGCGATCGAGAATTTGGCTATTTCTCACTTGAAGATATTAGAGAAATGTACATTTCTTATGGTTTTCCGTTCTGGGCTCCGGCATTTCTTCCGGTAGCATTTAATGGAGGCGGAAAATTCTACGCCTACGATCTCAGAAAAGAAAACGAGTTTCCTATAATTGCTGTTTCCTCAGGAAATATTGGCTACGACGATGACTGCTGGGGATTTTTAGGAAACACAATGGAAAATGTTTTAAGCAATACCAACAATATTGAAGACGAATTGGATTAATAATAAGTATTGTTCGGAGAGAACATTTAATTATAAAGTATTTTAAATAAAATGTCATGGAAAGAATATTACAAACAAAATACAGATTTGTAATTAATTAAAATCATACGAATAATATAATTACATTTATTTAAATAAAAATAAAAGCCTAATGGAAAAAGAAATATTTGAAATCATTGAACTGCTTCCTGCCACAAAACATTATTACGGAGACAGCTTAAAAATGCCCGAAATTTTATTAAAAGATGGATTGCTGGTAAAAGCAGGAACCTTAGATATTCCTTTGGGACATTCTCGTTACGGCGGACCAATTGCTGATCTTCCCAAAGATTTTGAATATCCAAAAGATCTTCGTTTTGCAGCTCAGTTAGATCTCAAACAAATTGCTCCTCACGACAACTCTGGGCTTTTGCCAAAAACGGGACACTTGTTCTTTTTTGCCGATATTATCGAAGATAAAGGAGTTGTTGCCTATGCGGATATTGAGAACAGCGAATTAGTGAGAGTAGTAAAAGATCACGATGATAATTTCTTTGAAGGAGTTTTGATAAAAGAGGCCTTTGCGGCAACCGAAAAACTTTCAGATCGTTATCGTGATCCAGAAGATGAATATGAAGAAGAAGATGCCAATGAAGACGGACTGTTATGGGACTTTTTTGAAGGAAGCGAGACATCAAAAATCTTCGGAATCTTTACACATTGTCAGGCACAGGAACAACAGATATTAGAAGTTGTCAATTCAAATAAAGTAGTCTTATTGCAAATAGGAGAAAACGGATTCAACGATGAAGGTGTGTTTAGTGTTTTAATAGACAAAGACGATTTGAAAGCATTAAATTTTAGTAACTGCGAATTTCATTGGGGACAATCTTAAAAAACTACTATGATTAAGGAATTAGGATACGGTTATAAAATCATCGACAACGAATACAATTACTATATGGGAAAACGAACTAAATTATAAAGCATCATGGCAGTACATAAATTTAATGAGGTTCTAAACGATCTAATGGATTATTTCATCTTGGGCGATGTGGATTGTTTAATGCAGTATAAAATCGAAAATGATTTACCCGATGATCTTTTAACAGAATTCACAACAGAAGAAACCGGAGATCAGGTTGTCGAAGAAGGTGTAATTGTACCCATGATTGGGATAGTAAATTATCCGTATACTGTTTATTTTAATCTTTCAGATGATGTTCCTGAATTATTAAAAGCCGGAAATGAATTACAGCATAAACGTGATGGATATTGTCTTACGGTTGTAAACGGCAGGATTTATTTATATACGATTCCGTATTTGAGAGATTTTACAAAAGAGAAAGTCGATTTACTGAAAAAATACAAACACGCCACAATAGAACTCCCAAATGGCTTTTACAGCGTTTCGATCTTAGCAGGTTTAACAAAACAGACTTTAGAAATCAAAACAGAATCTGGAGAAATAGAACAAATAGAAGACATGGAACCTACATTTGAATTTCTGATAAAACCTTCAAACGAGAAACCAGATTTTACAGCTGATTTTACGTATCCGTTTAGTATAGAATTTTAATCCTTTGAATTTCTTTTATTTCAAATAAAAGAAATTATAACAAAAACGCATCGAATCCACACTAGAATGGAATCCATCACAATAATATCAACCAAACCTGGGGACTCTTTATAAATTTAAAACGTAGCATCTTAGTAACTCAGCTTCTTTAAAAAAAACTCATTAAACTTTCATTAACAAAAAGTAAGATTTCAATAGTTTATATTTGTAAGACACAAATTAATTCTAAAGCGTTGAATCTCATGAAAATCAAGTCTTTTTTCTATATCCTTTTGTTTAGTGTTTTCTCTATTTCGGCTTACAGTCAGAACGTTAAGCTCTTAAATATCGATCAGTTAAACGAAAGAATTAAAACAGGAAAAGACAGTACCTATGTTGTCAACTTTTGGGCAACTTGGTGTGCGCCTTGTATTAAAGAATTGCCACATTTTGAAAAACTGGGAGCCGAATATAAATCAGAGAAACTGGCTGTTTTATTGGTAAGTCTGGATTTTAAATCAAAACTGGCTTCGAATGTGGTTCCGTTTGTAAAAAGAAAAAATCTGAAAAATGAAGTTTTTCTGCTGAACGAAAGCAGTCCGCAGGAATTTATCGACCGTATTGATCCAAGCTGGTCAGGAAGTATTCCCGCGACACTTTTTATCAAAGGCGACAAACGAAAATTTGTTGAAAGCGAATTTACCTATGAACAATTATTAACTGAATATAAAAAACTGTAAACCATGAAAAAAATAATTTTATTACTGACATTAGCACTTTCTGCTTTTCTGGCTCAAGCACAAACGGGAACAACTCTTAAAGCAGGAGACGCCGCACCAGATTTTAAACTGAAAAATATAGACAATAAAGAAGTTTCTTTTGGAACTTTTAAAGACGCAAAAGGATATATCGTAGTTTTTACTTGTAATACATGTCCGTATGCGGTAGGTTATGAGCAGAGAATTATTGATTTAGATAAAAAATTCAAACCGCAAGGTTATCCTGTTATTGCCATTAATCCAAACGATCCAGAAGCTTCTACAGCAGATACATTTGCCAAGATGCAGGATTTGGCAAAAGAGAAAAAATATCCTTTTCCATATTTATTTGATGCTGGACAAAAAATTACAGACGAATACGGAGCAAAACGCACACCTCACATTTTTATCGTTTCTAAAACTTCAAAAGGAAATGTAGTAGAATATGTTGGCGCAATCGACAACGATCCCGAAGGAAAAAATCCTCAAAAAATAAAATATGCCGAAGATGTTATTGCATCTTTAAAAAGCGGTCAAAAACCAGCTGTAACCCAAACCAAAGAAATTGGATGTACAGTAAAAAGAAAAGCGAAAGCTTAATTGTTGGAATTTAAAAAAAAATAAAAAAAGCTTGTAGGTAGAAACTACAAGCTTTTTAGTTTTTTCATAAAAACCGGAAATACATCATTCAATTCATCAAACAAAGGATTTTTGCGGTGTTTAAGTTTGATTTCGCTGAATAATTTCAGGCCAATGGCAAACTGAGTAGCTTCATGCGGGTTTTCGAATATATTTTTGTCTTTGATTTTTTCTATAATACCAAATATTTCATCGTGATTGTCAAATTCAATTCCTAGTTCTTTTGCAGGAGTAGTGGCTCCATTTGCGTATTCTTTCAGGCTTAAAGTCAGATAATATTTGTTTGCTCTTTTTTCCATGATAATTGTATTCTATTTTATTTCAACCATTTGTCTACAATGGTTTTAAATGTTTCTTTGTATTGTTCGCCAACCGTAATTTCTGTTTTGCCAATTAAAATTGAATTTTTAGTAATTGCATTTATTTTGTCAAGCGCTACGATAAACGAACGGTGTACTCTCATAAATTTAGCAGAAGGTAGTTTTTCTTCCAAAGCCTTTAAGGAAATCAATGACATGATTGCTTTTTGCGAATCGTCAAGATGTACTTTTACGTAATCTTTTAAACTTTCGATGTACAAAATATCTTTAAGCGAAATACGAACCCATTGATATTCAACTTTTAAAAAGATAAATTCATCATCTGCCGTAACAGACTGAAATTGTGTTGAAGCTTCTGTCGTAATTTGAAGTACTTTATGCGCAGCTCGCAAAAACTCTTCGTAGCTGAAAGGTTTTAAAAGATAATCGACTGCATTTACTTTGTAGCCTTCAATCGCATAATGATTATAAGCGGTTGTAAAAACAATTTTGGGTACTTGTCCTGGTTGTTCCTGCAAAAGTCTGGCAAGTTCCATTCCGGTTAAATTGGGCATATTGATGTCAAGAAAAACAAGATCGGGCTGTTTATCTTTAATTAAAGTCATGGCTTCAACCGCATTGTCACAACTGGCAGTTAATTCTAAAAAAGGTGTTTGTTCAATAAAAGTCTGTACCAGTTTTAATGCCAGAGGTTCGTCGTCGACTGCTATACATTTTAATGTTATCATTAGTCTAAAATTAGTTGCAGTTTTACATTATACATTCCGTTTTTGGCGATACCAGATATAAGGGTATGTTTATGCGGATAAATCAACTGAAGTCTTCGTTTCGTATTCGTTAAACCAATTCCTCCTTCATGAGGTAGAGCCGGTTTTTCGAAATAAGTATTTTCTACCTCAAAATCCAAGTGACTTCCAATTTGGCTTAATCTAATATGAATTTCGCTTTTATCCGTAGCATGAATGCCATGTTTAAATGCATTTTCTACTAAAGGTAGTAATAACATTGGAACAATTGGGTAATCGTGAATTTTTTCTGGAATGTCTGTAGTAATGGTTAGTTTTTTATTAGCACGAAGTTTCATCAACGAAATAAAATCCTTCATAAATTCGGCTTCTTTCAATAAAGTAGTTGTTTCTTCTGTGCTGTATAATAAATAACGCATCATACGGCTTAAAGTGTGAAGTGCATTTCTAGAATCTTCAATATCGGTGTACGTTAACGAATAAATACTATTTAACGAGTTAAAGAAAAAGTGCGGATTTATCTGTGCTTTCAGCATTGCCAGCTCGGCAGCTGTTTTGTCCTGTTCTAATTTTTGTTTGTACTGCGCTGCTTTCTGCCAGTGCTGTAACATCGCCCAGCTCGTGCTTATTCCTAAAACCAAAAGCGTAAGCATGAAAACATAATTGTCAAAATACGGATTTCGATACTTTTTGAATCCTAAAATTGCTGTGATTTTATTGTGAAGATCAGTCTGCGAAGTATATACATAAGCGATAAGCTGTAACGCAAAAATGACCAGAAAAGCCCAAAATAAAAAAGGCGAAGTGTTGTCTTTAATGATGGTTTTTGGAACTATAATTTTTGCATTAGTATAAAATATAGCCATTAACAAAAACAAGATAATAATCTGCCAAAGCCAAAAAATGGACGGAAGTACTAGATTCCAAGTTAAGGGGATGTAAAACAACATGATAAATCCCAATAAAAACCAGCCAAGAATGTGTAATCCGGTAAATAAATAAGGTCTGTATAGGTTTGATGCCATTACGAATTTTACTTTTTTATTGACAATATTACACTTTATTTACATTCGATTTAGAACCAATCGCTCAACGCAGAATTATAGTCTTTAAAAACCATTTTAGAGCCGATGAGTTTAAGAATTAAACGCTTGTTTAATTTTTTTGAAACCCCGTCGTGTGTCAGCTTATCTTTATCGATTGTCTTTCCGTATTCGTCTATTTGAAATTTTTCGCGTGTGATATTTTATTTCTTTTGTCTGTATATAATCGATAATTACATATTATTTCAAATGAATAAGCAATCATTTTTAAGCATCCTTGCAGCATCACTTATTATCGCTTCATGCGGTAAAAATGATAAATCGGCTCAGGCCGGAGGTGCACCGCAGATTAAGGAATATAAGACTGTGACTTTACAGTTGGAATCAGCTACGTTGAACAGCGATTTTCCAGCAAGTATTCAGGGACAGCAGAATATAGAAATCAGACCAAGAGTCGAAGGATACATCGATAAAATTTTTGTAGATGAAGGTGCTGTTGTTAAAGCAGGACAGCCATTGTTTAAAATCAGTGCTCCAGAATATGAGCAGCAGGTTCGTACCGCAACAGCAAGTATTAAAAGTGCGCAGGCTGATTTAAGTGCGGCAAAATTGGCTGTAAATAAAGTGAGACCATTGGTTGAAAAAGGAATCATCAGCAAATATGATTTAGAATCAGCACAATATACCTATGAGTCGGCAGTAGCTTCTTTAGCTCAGGCAAACGCAGCTTTGGTTAATGCTAAAACGAATTTAGGATATACAACCGTTACAAGTCCAGTAAATGGAGTGGTGGGTTCGATTCCGTTTCGTTTAGGAAGTTTGGTAAGTTCAAACACGGCAGAGCCTTTAACTACAGTTTCTAGTATTGGAAACGTATATGCTTATTTTGCAATGAATGAAAAAACATTACTGAATTTTACTAAAGATGCAGGAGCTTCATTAAACCAAAAAATAAAAAGCATGCCAGCCGTTTCTTTATTGCTTTCTGATGGTTCTGCTTATGATGAAAAAGGACATATCGAAACTGTAAATGGATTAATTAATACCGAAACAGGTACCGTAAATGTTAGAGCCCGTTTTCCAAATCCAAAAGGAATTATTAGAAGCGGAAGCAGTACTACCGTAAGAATTCCGAACGAAGTTAAAGATGCCATTATTGTTCCTCAAAGTGCCACATTTGAACTTCAGGATAAAATCTTTGCCGTAGTAGTTGGCAAAGATGGAAAAACTAAAAATGCCAATATCACAGTTCTAGACAATTCTGCAGGCAATTATTACGTCGTGACAAGCGGTTTAAATGCTGGAGATCAAATTGTATTAGAAGGAGTAGCTTCTCTAAAAGAAGGAACTGAAATTAAAGCCAACAATCAGAGCCCAGAAACAGTTTACGCCGATTTAAAATAAAAAAAATGTTTAAAAAATTTATACAAAGACCCGTACTTTCGACGGTAATATCGGTTATTATCGTCATTTTAGGTGTTCTAGGATTAATTGAGCTTCCTATATCTCAATATCCGGATATTGCACCGCCAACTGTAAACGTGGCAGCAAGTTATACTGGAGCTAATGCCGATGTGGTACTGAAAAGTATCGTAATTCCGCTGGAAGAACAAATTAATGGTGTAGAGAACATGACATACATGACCTCTTCTGCAACCAATGATGGTAATGCTTCTATTAAAATTTTCTTTAAAGTAGGAACCAATCCAGACTTAGCAGCGGTAAACGTTCAGAACAGGGTTTCGAGAGCAACCAGTTTATTACCTGTAGAGGTAACTCAGGCTGGGGTTACTGTAACCAAAAGCCAGAGTAGTAACTTATTGATTTTCTCTTTATACAGTGAAGATAAAGCGTATGATCAGACGTTTTTACAAAACTATGCAAAAATCAACCTTGTACCGCAGATTCAGCGTGTTGTAGGGGTGGGAGATGTAACCGTTTTTGGTGCCAAAGATTACTCTATGAGAATCTGGTTAAAACCAGATGTAATGCAGCAATACAAACTGATTCCAAGTGATATTTCGGCTGCTTTAGCAGAACAGAATATCGAAGCAGCGCCGGGTAAATTTGGTGAAAATGGAAATCAGGCTTTTCAATATGTAATTAAATACAAAGGACGTTTAACAAGTGCTCAGGAATTTGAAAATATCGTTATCAAATCAGTTGGTAACGGACAAATGCTTCGTTTGAAAGATGTAGCCAAAGTGGAGCTGGGATCTTTAAGTTATGCTTCGACTATTAAAACAAACGGTGTAGAATCGGCAGCGATGGCGATCAGCCAGACTCCGGGATCGAACGCTCGTGACGTAATTAATAATTCTAAAAAGTTAATTGAAGAAGCCGCAAAGAATTTCCCAAAAGGAGTTAAATATACTACTCTTGTGGATGTTAACGAAAACCTTGATGCTTCTATCGAAAAGGTAATCCATACTTTGATTGAAGCTTTTATTCTGGTTTTCATCGTAGTATTCATTTTCCTTCAGGATTTTAGATCGACTTTAATTCCAGCAATTGCAGTTCCGGTTGCGATTGTAGGTACATTTTTCTTCTTGAATTTATTCGGATTTACAATTAACTTATTGACGCTTTTTGCGATGGTACTGGCGATTGGTATTGTGGTCGATGACGCGATTGTAGTAGTAGAAGCCGTACACGCAAAACTCGATCACGGATATAAATCAGCTAAAAAAGCGACGATTCATGCAATGGACGAAATTTCGGGAGCGATTATTTCAATTACATTGGTAATGGCGGCCGTATTTATTCCGGTAACTTTTATTGGAGGATCAACAGGAGTTTTCTATAAACAATTTGGTATTACGCTGGCTGTTGCAATTATTCTTTCCGCCATAAACGCTTTGACTTTGAGTCCGGCTTTATGTGCGCTTTTATTGAAACCACATGCTGACGATCATAAACATAAAAGCTATTTACAGCGTTTTTATACCGCATTTAATGTGGCATTTGATAATGTTACCGAAAGATACAAACGTTCTGTAAGTTTCCTTTCTGTAAAAAAATGGATTGCTTTAGCTTCAATTGTGATCGCTGGAGTGGCATTGGTTTATATGATGAAAACTACGCCGTCTGCTTTCGTACCTTCTGAAGATCAAGGAACTGTTTTTGCAAACATTAGTTTACCGCCATCTGCTTCTATGGAGCGTTCTGACGTAATTGCTAAAAGAGTAGACAGTATTGCGAAAACTATTCCCGGAGTTAAAAATACACTTCGTATTGTTGGACAGAACTTTACAGCCGGTGCGGGTAGTGCCTACAGTATGGTTATCGTAAAATTGAAACCATGGGATGAACGTGATTTAAGTGTTGATGATGTAATTGGACAGCTATTTGCTAAAACAAGCGGTATTCGTGAAGCCAATATTTTCTTTATTTCTCCTCCAACGATTCAAGGTTTTGGACAAAGTGGTGGATTCGAATTCCAATTACAAGATAAAGGCGGACATACCACTGCTGAATTCTATAAAGTTAATAATGAATTCTTAGCTAAATTAGCCGAACGTCCTGAAATACAATATGCAACGACACCATTTAACCCTGGTTTCCCGCAATATATGATGGATATTAATCTAGCAAAAGCCAAAGATGCAGGAGTTTCGGTAAACTCGATTTTATCAACTATGCAAGGCTATTATGGTGGATTGTACGCTTCGAATTTCAACAAATTTGGGAAACAATATCGTGTTATGATTCAGGCTTCACCAGAGTTTAGAACCAATACGCAGGGATTAAATAAAATCTTTGTCCGCAACAGTGCAGGAAACATGGCGCCAATTACTGAGTTTGTAAAAATGACCAGAGTATTTGGACCAGAGTCGATTTCGAGATTTAACTTGTTTACGTCTATTGCGATTACTGGAGCGCCAAAACCAGGATTCAGTTCTGGAGATGCTATTAAAGCCATTCAAGAAGTAGCGGCAGAAAATCTTCCAGCAGGTTACGGTTATGAATTCTCAGGATTAACGCGTGAGGAGCTGGCATCAGGAAGCGAAACGATTTTTATCTTTATTCTATGTCTGGTATTCGTTTATTTCTTGTTGAGTGCTCAGTACGAAAGTTACATTCTTCCTTTTGCGGTATTGTTTTCAATTCCGTTTGGATTGGCTGGAGCGTATTTATTCTCGATTATATTTAAACTCAACAGTAATATTTACCTGCAGATTTCCTTAATCATGCTTATCGGACTTCTGGCGAAAAATGGTATTTTGATTGTCGAATTTGCTTTGGACAGAAGGAAAAAAGGACTTCCCATTTTACAAGCCGCAATTGAAGGAGCAGTAGCACGTTTACGTCCGATTTTGATGACATCATTCGCCTTTATTTTAGGATTGGTTCCGTTAATGTTTGCAACCGGAGCAGGTGCTGTTGGTAACAGATCGATTGGAACTGGAGCAGTAGGAGGTATGTTAATCGGAACGATTTTAGGGGTATTTGTTATTCCTATTCTGTTTATCATTTTCCAATCTTTACAAGAAAGAGTGAGTGGACCGCCAAAGGAAAATTATGACGACGATGACGACGATGAAGAAATTCATTTACTAGAAGCTCACAAAGAGTAAAATTTAATTAAAACAAAGATGACGAATAGTTCAAATAAATATATTCTTATGGTAATGACAGCCGTACTTTTAAGTGCGTGCTCCGTTACCAAAAAATACGAACGTCCGGCAACACTTTCGACAGACAAATTGTATCGTGACCAAGCTTCGGCAGATACCACTACAATTGCCGATATGCCGTGGCAGAGTGTTTTTAAAGATGAGAAACTAAATGCCTTAATTCAAAAAGGATTAGATCAAAACCTTAACCTGAAAAATGCTATCGAAAACATCATTCAGGCAAGAGCTTCTTTGAGCCAGAGTAAATTAGCCTATTATCCAACTTTACAGCTGGATGCTAATGCGACACACACAAAGCAGTCAGAAGCAGGACTTAACTTTCCAGCAGGAATCAATATCAATACTTTGACTACAACGTATAAGTTAGGTTTAAGTACTTCTTGGGAAGCTGATATCTGGGGAAAACTGAGTAGTTCTAAAAGAGCGGCTTTAGCCAGTTATTTAGCAACCGATGCTGCAAAACAAGCAGTTCAGACACAATTGATTTCGGACATCGCCAATAACTATTTCTTACTGCTTGCGTATGACAAACAATTGAAAATTACGCAGGAAACTTTAGAAAGCCGTATTAAGAACGTTGAAACGATTAAAGATTTAAAAGAAGGTGCCATCGTAACCGGTGCAGCTGTCGTTCAGAGTGAAGCCAACCAGCACGCGGCAGAAGTTTTGATTCCAGATTTAAAACGCAGTATTCGTGAAACTGAAAATGCAATCAACATTTTGTTGGCACAAGCACCTGGACCAATTGACCGAGGTGAATTAGGCTCACAGATTGTTCCTGAAAATATTGCAGTTGGAGTTCCTTCTCAATTATTACAAAATCGTCCCGATGTTCGTCAGGCCGAATTTAATTTCAGAGTTGCTTTCGAATCAACCAATTTGGCAAGAACCTATTTCTATCCAAGTTTAACGCTTACAGCCAGCGGCGGATTCTCTAACTTAGAATTGAAAGATTTCTTTAGCAATTCTATATTCTATTCGATTATTGGAGGACTAACACAGCCGATTTTTAATCAAGGTAAAAACAAATTGAGATTAACAACCGCTCAGTCGCAGCAATTGCAAGCATATAATAACTTTCAGCAGAGTTTATTAACAGCAGGAAGTGAAGTTTCAAATGCTTTGTATTCATATCAAATGGCAGTTGAGAAAGAAGATTCGAGAGCGAAACAAATAGAAGCTTTAGAAAAAGCAGTTGATTATACACAGCAATTATTAGAATACAGTTCAGCTACGAATTATACTGATGTATTAACATCTGAGCAAAACCTTTTAGCAGCGCAGTTAAGCGGTATTAATGATAATCTGCAGAAATTACAAGCATTAGTAAATCTGTATAGAGCTTTAGGTGGAGGATGGAAATAATATCATAACGAACTCTTAAAACTTTACGTTTGTCGTCGAAATTGTGCTCTTTGTCTAAATAATAGTACAATACCGCAATATTGTATTACTTTTGAACTGTTTAGATGAATCATAATCTAAACACAAACGATAAAACTCCAAACAAGATCATAATAGTTCCTAGGATGATCGCCTTGAATTAAATAAACATGACTAAAAAACGCCCCTTTTTACGGGGCGTTTTTGCGTTTAAGGCATTTTAAATAGGAATTATACATCGCTTAGAAATGACTGTTCGTCGATTAATTTTAGGTTTCGGTATAATGGATATGCTAAACTTAAATATTGGCACTAATTTCGATTTATATTTACAAAAATAATATTTAAACACTAAGAAAATGAAAAAGCTAGTATTCGCCTCAATGTTATTTATGAGTGTATTTTTCGCTCAGGCGCAAGTATCAATTAATGTAAATATCGGGACTCCGCCAAGCTGGGGGCCGCAAGGATATGATGACGACAGGTATTACTATTTACCAGATATCGATGTTTATTATGACATTAACCAGAGTGTATTTATTTACGATAATGGCGGTAGATGGATTCGTGAAAAAAGACTTCCTGCCAAGTACAGACAATATGATTTGTATTCAGGTTACAAAGTAGTTTTAACAGATTATAGAGGAGATGCACCTTATACGTATCACACAAAACACAGAGCCAACTATCCAAAAGGATATCATGGAAAACCTCAAAAGAACAGAGGTGAAAAGCCAGGAAAAAACAATGGTAAACCTCAAAATAAACATAAGTCTGATAACAAAGACAAAGGAAACAAAGGCGGAAGAAATAACCATTCCGATAAAAATAATGACCATTCAAAAGGGAATCGTCACTAACTAGATGTAAACATGACCAAAGAAAAACGCCTCAGAAATGAGGCGTTTTTTATGAAAATAGTAAACGATTAATTTAACTAATATAGTTTTTCACTATTCACTAATCACTGTACACCTTTCACCTTATGTCCGTATAAACCAAACGACAAAATAATCACAAAGCACAACAGCGGAATAATATATCCAGCCTGAATATCATCGTGTTTCATATCGATTAAAGTTCCCATTCCGTATGGAAGAATAGCTCCTCCTACAATTGACATTACCAGCCATGATGAACCTGTTTCTGTATTTGATTTTAAACCGACTAATCCTAAAGAGAAAATAGTTGGGAACATGATCGACATAAAGAAACCAATTCCCCCCAAAGCATAAATAACTACAATTCCAGATCCGTAAATCGCTAATAAACAAAGTACAATACTCGCAGCACAGTAAATAGAAAGCAGGACATAATCTTTAACGAATTTTAAAAAGAAAGTACCAATAAAACGTCCGGTCATGAATAAGAAACCGTAAATTCCCAGATAATATCCAGCTGTTTTTTCATCTAAACCAGCTCCTTGCTGAGCAATTCTAATGAAAAAACTAGTGATACAAACCTGCGCACCCACATAAAAAAATTGTGCTATAACCGCCCATGTTAAATGAGAAAATTTTAAAACAGAGAAAAATCCTGGTTTAACTTCAGCTTCGGTATGTTGTGGTTTCATCGAAGGCAAATGCATAAAATAGAATATTACCGCTACCACAACCAATACAGTTCCTAAAATGATATAAGGTAATTTTACTGCCGCTGCTTCACCTAATAAATAAGCTGTTTTTTCAGCATCTGGCATAGCTGCCATTTGTTCTTTTGTATGATTAGTTCCTGAAAGAATGAATAACGAACCCACAATTGGCGCCACCATAGCAGCCAATCCGTTAAAAGAAGCAGCTAAATTTAATCGTTTAGAAGAAGATTCAGCAGGGCCTAAAATAGCAGCATACGGATTCGCACTTGTTTCCAAAATAGTTAATCCGCATCCAATTACGAATAAAGCAAATAAGAACAACTCGTACGTTCTGGAATTAGCGGCTGGGACAAATAAAAAAGCTCCCGCAGCAAATACTAATAATCCCGTTATAATACTGTTTTTGTAACCAAATCTTTTTATCAGCATTCCCGCAGGAATCGCCATTATAAAATAGGCAAAAAATACCGAGGTGTCAATTAAGGTCGATTGGCGGTTGTTTAATTCGCAGGCCTTTTTAAGATGCGGAATTAAAATAGAATCCAGATTGTGCGCCATTCCCCAAAGGAAAAACAAGCTGGTAATTAAAATAAATGGCAGAAGATAGTTGGTTTTTCCTCCTTCTGTAGGCACTTGGTGCTGATCTCCGGTTTGGTTGGTTACTTGCATTCGTTAGATAGTTTTTTGTTTCTCACGATATAAATGATACAAGATAATTTAAGCAGTGTGTTGCGTAAACGATGCGCAAAAATTATAGGAACTTATATATTTATATGGTTTTAAAAATTTATGTTTTATAATTTTTCTATTGATATTCCGCCATTGCTATTGCTGATGTAGCAAGCTTCCACTACTTTCATGGTGTCTAAAACGTCTTGAACACTTGCCAGTAATTTAGAATCTGAACCCTCTTTAAAGCGCATTAAATTTGACATTGTTCCAATGAAAGCTTCTGGAAACCAAGAACCTTCGAGTTGAACTTTTTTCCATTCATATTGTCCAGCTTCGTTTTCTACGGCATATTCAAAAATATCCGGCAGACCGTCGGGATAATTCATTAATAATCCCATTTTGGCTTTTATCGCACCTTTTGTTCCTTCCCATTTAATGTAGCTTTCTTCGTGGTTTGGACCAAAATGATGATCGTGGTTGGTGTTGATTACTACATGTTTATCTTCTCCATAATCTAAAATAATCGTAGAACGGCTTGATGATAGTTTTTTAAGCGGATGTTTAGCCGTTTTTGCCATAACACCATTTGGATTTCCCAAAAATGACCTAATGCAATCGATATAGTGAACACTGTGAAAAAGAATTTCCAATCTAGGATGTTCCTTAATCAGCGGAAATAATTCCCAAGGTGTATTTACAGTTACTTTAACTTCTAAATCGTATAAATCGCCAATTAAACCTTCATTGATAAGATATCGTGCTGCACTTACAAATGGTGAAAACCGAAGCTGAAAATTGATTGCAGCTACTAATTTTTTTCTTTCGCACACAGCCACAATATCTTTAGCCTGTGCTAGATCATTTCCCATTGGTTTCTGAATCAAAACAGCAGCACCATCGGGAAGCTGTTCTAAAATCTCGATATATTGATCGGGTAGAACCGTAATGTCGTAAACTGTATCTGGCGGTGAGTTTTTAACTGCGTCGGCAACATTTTCAAAGACATGTTTAATGTCAAACTCTCTGGCTAAATCATGTGCTTTGGAAATCGTTCTATTCGTAATGCCAAAAACCGTAAATCCAGCCATTTTGTAAGCCGGAAGGTGTGCATCTTTTACAATTCCGCTGGCGCCGATAATCACAATTGGCTGATTTGTTTTGGGCAGTAAAGGCTTGTAAGGAATATTCATTTTTAAATATTTTAATTTAAAATCAGTGTGTCAAAAACGTTGATAAGTTGACGAGACTAATTCATAGTTCTTTAATATTCTTCTTAGTAATGTAATCGATTAAATTAATAAATGTAGAATATACAATTACAAAAGTAGAAATAAGATTTACATGAACAAGAAAATGTAACTTTTTGTAATAGTTTTTTTGAGGTATGTTATGTTCTGCATTAATTTTTTTACAAAGCATGTAAAAAATGTTATAAAATTTTAAAGAAAGATCATTTTAGGGTATAAATTATAAATTAAAATATTAAATTAGATTTAATCGATTACATTTGTAATTGTAGATTTTACATTTATGAATATTCATAAATATTTTTTACTAATAGCAAATACCCATTTTAAAATTTAATACCTAATAAAATGTTTTCATTACAGAATAAAAAAGCTGTTATAACCGGAGGAGGAAGCGGCATTGGCCGGGCAATTGCAGTCTTGTTTGCCAAACAGGGAGCGGAAGTTCACATTATCGATTTAACTTTAGAAAGCGCACAAGAAGCAGTAGATGAGATAAAAGAAGCAGGAGGGAAAGTATTTTCGTATGCATGTAACGTGGCTAAACAATCTGAAGTACAAGCCGCTTTTGAACAAATTGGAAACATCAATATTCTTATTAATAACGCTGGAATTGCTCATGTTGGTAAAGTAGATACAACTTCAGAAGCTGATTTTGACCGCGTAATGGAGGTAAACGTAAAAGGAGTTTACAACTGTTTATACGCCGCAATTCCACAGTTCAGGCTTTCTAACGGAGGCGTGATCTTAAACATGGCATCTATCGCGGCATGGGTGGGTATCACTGACCGTTTTGCGTATTCAACAGCAAAAGGTGCTGTAATGGCAATGACTTTATCTGTAGCGAGAGATTATTTAAGCGAAAACATTCGATGTAATTCTATTTCACCAGCAAGGGTTCATACGCCTTTTGTAGATGGTTTTATTTCTAAAAACTATGCCGGAAAGGAAGAAGAAATATTCGACAAACTTTCTAAATCACAGCCAATAGGCCGCATGGGAAAACCAGATGAAGTTGCCACTCTTGCTTTGTATTTATGCAGTGAAGAAGCAGGTTTTATCACCGGATGCGATTACCCAATCGACGGAGGGTTTATTAAATTAAATAACTAAAAAAGGGGCTAAGGTTCTAAGAGTCTAAGATTCTAAGTTTTAGATTTTAGAAAATAGTTAGAAGTTCAGTTCCGATGGCAATTAAATCATAAACTCAAAAAATAAAATAAATTACAAAGTTACTGAGATTAGAAAAAAACTTAGAACCTCAGTAACTCAGAACCTTTAAAAAAACACACACAATGAAATTAATACGTTTTGGAGAAATCGGAAAAGAAAAACCGGGAGTTATAATTGATGAAAAAAGATATGATGTTTCTTCTATAGTTTCAGACTTTAACGAAAACTTTTTTGAAGAAAATGGCTTAGAAAAATTACAAAAAGCATTAGACAGCAATCCATCTTTACCAGAAGTGGATGCCAGCGTACGTTTAGGTTCTCCGGTTGCAAGACCTTCAAAAATAATCTGTATTGGATTGAATTATGTGGATCACTGTAAAGAAACCAATGCACCAATTCCAACAGAACCAATCATTTTCTTTAAATCGACGACTTCTTTATGCGGGCCAGACGATGATTTGATCATTCCTAAAAACAGTGAAAAAACGGACTGGGAAGTAGAATTAGCATTTGTGGTGGGTAAAAAAGCAAGTTATGTTGAAGAAGCTGAGGCTTTAGATTACGTGGCCGGATATGCCTTATTAAATGATTACAGCGAAAGAGCATTTCAATTAGAGCGCGGCGGACAATGGGCAAAAGGTAAAGGAAGCGATACTTTTGCGCCTCTTGGACCATTCCTGGCTACAAAAGACGAAGTAGCCGATGTGGATAATTTAAAAATGTGGCTGACAGTAAATGGTAAAAAATACCAAGACAGCAATACCTTAAATTTAGTTTTCAAAATTCCGTATTTAGTACATTATTTAAGCCAGTTTATGACTTTGCTTCCTGGTGATATTATCAGCACAGGAACGCCTCCGGGAGTGGGTTTAGGAATTAAACCAGATCCGGTTTACATTAAAGCTGGTGATGTTATCGAACTAGGAATCGAAGGTTTGGGGACAAGTAAACAAACTGCAGTTGCTTATACAAAGTAATTATTAACTCGTTTAGCATAATTATCTAAACACATAGAGACATAGTTTCGACACTTAAAAAAGTCTATGGGTTTAATTGTTTTATGAATAGTTTTAAAAAATCTAAAATGAAATATATTGTTTGCGAAAAACCGCAGGAATTTCTATTAAAAGAAACCAGTATTCCAGAACCAAAAGAAGGTGAAGTACTGCTGAAAATTAAAAGAATCGGAATCTGTGGAACTGATATTCATGCCTTTGGAGGGACTCAGCCGTATTTTGAATATCCAAGGATTTTAGGACACGAACTGGCAGCAGAATATGTAAAAGGAAATGCGGCAGGCTTTAAACCCGGCGATAAAGTAACTTTTATTCCGTATTTCAACTGCGGCACTTGTGTGGCATGTCGGAACGGATTGACCAACTGCTGTGTAAATATTAAAGTTTTTGGAGTACATATCGACGGCGGAATGGCTGAATATGTTTCCATTCCAGAGCAGTATTTATTACACGGTCAGGGATTAGATTATGATGAACTGGCTTTGGTTGAACCGCTTGCTATCGCAGCTCATGGTGTGAGAAGAGCAGCAGTTAAACCTACAGATACTGTTTTGATAATGGGAGCAGGACCAATTGGTATTGGATTAATTCAATTTGCTAAAATTGCGGGAGCAAAAGTAATTGTAATGGATATTAACGATTATCGATTGAATTTCTGCAAAACAGAATTAAATGCCGATGAAACCATTAATCCGTTAAACGACGATGTGGCCGTTAAACTGGCTGAATTGACAAACGGAGATATGGCAAATGTGGTAATTGATGCTACTGGAAATCAGAAAGTAATGAACAGTGCTTTCAATTATATTTCGCATGGAGGAAGATTTGTTTTGGTCGGACTTCAAAAAGGAGAATTGAGTTTTAGTCATCCGGATTTCCACAAAAGAGAATCGACTTTAATGAGCAGCAGAAATGCGACAATCGAAGATTTTGAATATGTAATGAAATGCCTCAAAGAAGGAAAAATTGATCCGAAGAAATACATTACTCACAGAACGAGTTTTTCTGAAATGATTAATGATTTCAGAAATTTGATTGATCCTAAGAATAATGTGATCAAAGCGTTGATTGAAATTGAGTAATTTCTTTTAACACATAGAAATATAGATTTTTTGTTTCAAAAAGAGAATTGAAAGAAACTAGTTTTTAACACATAGCTATGTGAATTGAAATTAGTGAAACGGCTTTTTCAGATTCCTATAAACTATGTTTCTATGTGTTTAAATTTAAGCGTTGCTAATTATTAAATAACCACAAAAATGGATTTAAACTTAAAAAGTAAAATTGTCGTTGTTTCCGGTTCGGCTGGTAAAGAAGGCAGTATTGGAGAAACAATCATTAACAGACTAGCAGATGAAGGAGCAATTCCGGTTCTGGTAGACAGAAACGCAAGAGGTTTCGCCTACGCGGAAAATCTTCAAAAAAGAGGAATTGATTCTTTATTCGTTCAAACAGATGTTACTGATCCTGTTGAAATCGAAAATGCGGTTAAAACAATTACAGCAAAATACGGAAGAATCGACGCTGTAATTAATAACGTTGGTGTGAATGACGGCGCAGGCTTAGATGCCTCATACGAAGAATTTATGGATTCTTTAAAACTGAATGTTGTAAGCTATTTTTTATTAGTAAAATATGCGCTACCGTACTTAAAAGAATCAAAAGGGAATATCTTAAATATTGGTTCTAAAGTAGCTTTAACAGGGCAGGGAGGAACTTCTGGTTACGCTGCTGCAAAAGGAGGCGTTTTAGGACTTACAAGAGAATGGGCAGTCGATCTGATTCAGTTTGGAATTCGTTCGAATGCCATTATTATTGCCGAAAGTTATACTCCAGCCTACGAAGACTGGATTAAAACACTGGAAGACGGTGAAAGTGTTTTAAAGAAAATAAACAAAAGCATTCCGTTTGAAAGCAGAATGACTAAAACAGAAGAAATTGCAGATACGGCACTTTTCATTATTTCTGATCGTTCTTCGCATACTACCGGTCAATTTGTTTTTGTTGACGGCGGTTATGTGCATTTAGATCGTGCCTTAATTAGTGATGTAAACTAAAAAGCATGGGAAACCGAATCGATTCGCATCAGCATTTTTGGAAATTTGATCCCGTTAGAGACAGCTGGATTGATGAAACTATGGCGGTAATTCAAAGAGATTTTCTGCCTGAAGATTTACAACCATTATTAAAAGAAAATCAATTTGAAGGCTGTGTTGCAGTTCAAGCAAATCAGTCTGAAGAAGAAACTCATTTTCTTATTGATTTAGCTTCTAAAAATGATTTCATAAAAGGCGTTGTCGGCTGGATAGATTTGAGAAGTGAAAATGTTGAAGAACGTTTACAATTCTTTTCCAATCAAAAAAAACTGAAAGGTTTTAGACATGTTGTGCAAGGCGAACCAGACGATTTTATGTTTGGGAAGGAATTCAGAAGAGGAATTCAAGCTTTAAAAACATTCGATTACACTTACGATATTTTGATTTTCGAACGTCAGCTGCCAGCAGCAATCAGTTTGGTGAAGGATTTTCCGAATCAGCGATTTGTAATCGATCATATTGCGAAACCAGATATCAAATCAGGAAGCATTAATTCTTGGAAAAAAGGCATCGAAGAAATCGCAAAATTCGACAATGTGTGGTGTAAAATCTCTGGAATGGTGACAGAAGCCGATTGGGAAAACTGGAAACCGCAAGATTTAAAACCATATCTAGATGTCATTTTTGAAAACTTTTCTACCGATAAATTAATGTACGGATCGGATTGGCCTGTTTTAAATGTAGCTTCAGATTATAAAGAAGTGGTAAAAACGTTAGAAGATTATATTTCAAAATTCTCGATAGAAGACCAAAATAAGATTTGGTTTGAGAATGCAATTTCATTCTACAATCTGAGTGATTAATTTTTAATTTTTTGTAAGCTTCAGAGAAGCGAAATATATATAGCAAGAAATACAGTTTTACAATATAAAGCTCCAGTGGAGCGACATATCATTATAAAAAAGATGTCGCTCCGCTGGAGCTTTTTTTTTTATCTTCTATAGATATTTTACTCCGCTGGAAATTTAAATAGTTTTACTATGACAAAACAATGTGTTGAAATTTTTACTCCTTCAAAACATCTGCATCAGGCGTCCATTTCTTCTGCCATGCTGGATATTTTTTCAAAACTTTTTCAGGTTTGTCTGTATACCACGCATAACCCGTTCTTCTTTCACGACTGACTTCTGCCAACGAATACAAAAGTTCGCTGTCGCGATCAGAAAATAAAGGTCTGTGTGTTTTCAATTCATAATAACGCGTCCAAATTGGCGGAGCTGTTGGATCATTCACAACTCTCACATCATTTTTGATTTTCTTGTATTTAGAATCCATTTCGGGAGCTTCAAAACTTTCAATCCTTGTATTGTAAATTTTAGAATCCTGAAACCATTTTACCGCACTTTGCACCGCATTGATAATCTTTTCATTCGGATTGTCAATATTCATTAAAAACAAAACAATATCAACACTTTCGGCATTGCAAATGCTTGGCGGTTCAAATTTACGAGCCCAAGTCGGTTGAAGTGTTATTTCGTGGTGCTGCTGGCACCATGCAGTCAGTTTTCCATTGTCTTTAATCTGCATTTCTAAAATACATTCCAATCCTTTTTCGTATGACTTCTCTACTTTTTTTCTGGTTTTATCGTCTATAAAAGCATAATCTGGATCATTGTTTACAATCTTTTTAAAGAGATTCATAATCCCCATGTAAGCACCGTCATTAAAAGTTATATGACGGCTGTATCCTTTTTCCAACGGATAATATTGTGGCCAGCCTCCGTTTGGATATTGCGCTTTTAAAGTAAAATTAATGCCACGCAGACAACCATCTTTATATTTTGGATCTTTTGTAAGTGTGTAAACCTGCGCTAAATAATGAATATGCGTATAAGTCGTTTCATTATCAAAAGTAGTATGTTCAATGTACTTTGTTTTCACAACGCTATCAATTTGCTGTGGCGTTAAGATGGCTTTCATATCATAGTTCTTCGGCCATCCGCCATTATCACGCTGGAAATACAGAATGTTATCGGCTATTTTAGCATAGTCCGTTTCTGCATATTTCGGCTGATTGGGAATTGGATTTATGATATTGGTTTTATCTTTAATATGATACCAATGATTTGTGCCGTCTGTAAAAGGTTTCGTGCTGATCTCGCTTGATTGTGCATTGCAGCATAAAAATGAAAAAGTGCAAAAAGTAACTAAAAGTAATTTGTAGGTGTTTGTGGAATTTTCGTTGAACATATAACTTTTGGTTTTTAGAATTTTACAGCCTTTTTAGGAACATCTTTTCCAATTGTAGTAGTTTTAGATAAGCCACTTAAATTGATATTTTTACTTGCTCCGCCATCAATTGTAAGGGCACTTGAAGAAGTAGGATTGAACTCAACATTCGTTAAAGAAAGATTCTGAGCATTGTAAATCTCAAATGCATTTTTAGCTGCGATATCTAATTTTAGATTGCTTATTTTGATTCCGTTTGCATCTATTATAGAAAAGCCTTTATCTGCTTTTGCAATCAAATTGGTAATCTCAATATTTTCTAAATTCATTTCCGGAAGACCTTGCAGAAACACGGCTTGTTGAGCACCTCTAATGGTAATGTTTTTGATTGAAATGTTTTTAAACTGAGGAGTTTCTTCATTTACAGGAACCAGTTTTGTTGTTACCGTATTTCCGCCTTCAGCCAATGTTTCAGCGATTGATTTTCCTCCGTAATACAAATCAAAAGAAATAGCTTGAGAAGGAATATCAGTCATAAAAACATCCGAAATAAAGATGTTTTCTACAACACCACCACGTCCGCGTGAGCTTTTAAAACGAAGTCCAACGTCAGTTCCCATAAAAGTACAGTTTGAAACGTGAAGATTTTTTACACCTCCCGACATTTCGCTTCCAACAGTAACACCGCCATGACCGTGATAAACAACATTATTTTTCACAATAATATTTTCGCACGGAACACCTCTATCACGTCCGTCTTTATCTTTTCCAGATTTAATGCAAATCGCATCGTCACCCACATCAAAACTTGAATTTTCAATTACAACGTTTTTGCAGGACTCCACATCAAGTCCGTCACCGTTTTGTGAGAACCACGGATTTCTAACCGTAACATTTCTCACAATTAAATCTTCAATTAATAAAGGATGAATATTCCAAGCAGGAGAATTTTGAAAAACAGGTCCGTCAAACATCACTCGTTTACTGTTTTGAATGCTCACCAGAACGGGACGAAGAAAATCGTGAATCGCTTCAAAATCTTCCTTTGTTTTCAAATCTGGACGCACATTTTGATCTGCGCCTTTAGCACCTTTTAAATATTGTTCAGAAGGATACCAACTGTCTTTCTTTTCATTTAAAACTCCGCCAGAGGCCACAAATTTTTTCCATTGTTCGTCTGTCAGTTTGCTCTTTTTCACTTGCCTCCAAGCTTCGCCAGAACCATCCCAAACACCATTTCCTGTAAAAGCTACGTTTTCAAGATTTTTGCCATAAATAGGAGAGATGCAACGCCAAGTGTTTAAACCTTCAAAACTAGTTTCGATAATGGGATATAAAGTTTTATCTGTAGAAAATTTGATTAATGCACCAGTTTCTGCATGAAGTTCTATATTGCTTTTTAAAATGATCGGACCCGTAAGCCAAATCCCTGGCGGAATAATTAATTTTCCGCCTCCTTTTTTTGAAAGCGCCTCAATTGCATCTGCAAAAGCTTTCGTATTTAAAACATAACCGCCATTTACTGCTCCAAAGTCTTTTAGATTTACTGTATTAGCAGGAATTATAGGTTCATTTACTTTTGGCATTTTAAACTCAACATTTGCATAAGTATCGTAAGTTGTACTTTGAGCATTTGCATTTTGTAAACTCAGACAAAACATAAATGTCATTGCAAGAGAAAAAAGATGTAATCGGTTGGTTTTCATTGTTAGTAATTTTTTGGTGTTATTTTTATATATGTGAAAAATTACTTCTCACATAAATAATAATAGTTAAATGTAATCGATTACACAAATCTATTAAAAAAGTTTAAAAGATAGCCACGAATTCACGAATTTTCTTTTTTTAAATCTTTGCGATTATTTTTTCGAATTAATTCGAATAATATTTTTAGATAAAGTGTTAAAAATAATATTCGTGAATTGCTTCGCCTGTTCGCTATCGCTCGAGTCGTGGCGAATAAAAAACTCAAACAGGAGGGTACAGGATGCATATAACTTTATGTTCAAGTAAATTGGACGAATTATTTGGTAATAGTGTTAAAAGTACATTTATATATGAATTATAGATGCTTAAAATTAACGGCCTAATAATTTTTTACCAAAAAAAAATCAAAATATTAAATAATGCGTTTGAATTCATTTACTAAAATCCTGACCTTCTTTTTAATTATCTGCATTTCGTTTTCTATGAGTGCAGCTGAAATTTGGGTTTCTCCAAAAGGGAACGACAAAAACTTGGGAACAAAAGAAAGTCCGCTGGCAACGGTTCATATGGCGATGAGAAAAGCCAGAGAGCTTCGCCGTTTAAAAGATGCCTCTGTAAAAGACGGTATTCGTATCATTGTAATGAATGGAACCTATTATTTAAACGAACCTTTGTTTGTAAGACCAGAAGATTCTGGAACAGCAGATAGTCCGACTACAATTGAAGCCGATTTAAATGCAAAACCCATTATCAGCGGCGGAATCGAAATTAAAAACTGGACAAAATCAACAACTATTATTAACGGACTTAAAAAAGGCACTGTTTGGGTAGCTGATGCTCCTAAAAATGCTGGAAATATTATCGATTACAGGCAGTTGTGGGTAAATGGAAAAAAAGCCGTAAGAGCCAAAAATACTTCCGGAACCACAATGGAACGTATTCTGTCTTGGAATCACGAAGAACAGACTTGCTGGATTCCGTTTAAAGATAAATCGGTTAAGTTCGAACCGGGAATGGAAATGTTTATTGTACAATGGTGGTCAAATGCCAACCTGCGTATCAAAAATATAGAAGTGCAAAAAGACAGTGCAAAACTTTCGTTTGAAGAACCAGAAAGTCGTATTCAAAGCGAGCATCCGTGGCCATCACCCTGGATTTCTAAAAGCAACGGAAATTCGGCTTACTTCTTAAACAATGCTTTTTCACTTTTAAACGAACCTGGAGAATGGTATTTGGACAAGAAAAGTGCTAAAATTTATTACATTCCAAGAGCTGGTGAAGAGATTAATTCGGTTACGGTTACAGCTCCTGTTTTAGAAAATTTAGTTCAAGTAAAAGGAACAATCGATTCTCCTGTACATCATTTTAGATTTAAAGGAATTTCGTTTCAATACAGCAACTGGCTTCGTCCTTCGCAACAAGGTCACGTGCCGTTGCAGTCTGGTTTGTATTTGTTAGACGCTTATAAATTGAAACAACCGGGAACTCCAAATCAAGCTAATCTGGAAAATCAGGCGTGGGTGGGAAGACCTCGTGCAGCAGTTGAAGTGAATTATTCGAATAATATTCAGTTTGAATCCTGCCGTTTTGAGCATTTGGCTTCGACTGGTTTAGATTTAAATAAAGGAACAAATCACAATACCGTAAAAGGGAATTTATTTAAAGATATTGGCGGAAGTGCTATCAATGTTGGCATTTTCTCCGAAGAAGCTTTTGAAGCGCATTTGCCTTTAATTATTAAAGACGAAAGAGAAATGTGCTCTGATGAAGTGATTGCTGATAACTTAATCACAAATGTTACCAATGAAGATTGGGGAACTTTAGGAATCAGTGCTGGTTTCGTGAGAAATATTACGATTGAACACAATGAAATTTCAGATGTATCGTACTCTGGAATTGCAATGGGTTGGGGTTGGACGCACACGCCTAACGTAATGCAGAACAATAAAATTCTTGGCAATAAAATTCATCACTACGCGAAACATTTACACGATGTTTCTGGAATCTACACGCTTTCTGCACAGCCAGGCAGCCGAATTGAAGAAAATTATATTGATAAAGTTTACAATAGTCCGTATGCGCACGATCCGTTTTTATGGTTGTATTTATATACTGATGAAGGTTCTGAAGGTTTTACAATTAAAAACAACTGGATTGCCGAAAAGAAAATCCTTAAAAACCATAACGGTCCAAAAGGAAATATTTGGGAGCACAACGATCCTTATGTAAGCACGAAAATTAAAGATGCTGCCGGAATTAGAGTGCCTTACAAAGATCTAGAAAAAGAAGTGGTAATCGACGAAAAATGGGGATTGCAGGAAATGCCAAAACCGTATGCAATCGAATTGATAGGTTCTGATTTTGATATCGAAAAAATCAAATCGACTTTAGTTGGATTCAGAATCGTGGGTCAGGAATTGTACCAATGGAAAAATCATTTGGTGATTTACGGAAAAATGAATCAGCCAGAAAGAACCAAACGAAAACTGGCGGGCGCTTTTCCTTCTTTAGAAATTAAAATCTATGAAGATCTGGTTTACGATTTCCAAAACTTCGAAAGATGTAAAGATTCTAAACCAGCATCAGATTGGGAAAATGTGGTTTTAACAGCGAATCTTCCTGCTGATGAAAAACTGCAAAAAGAATACGTAGAATATCATAAAACGCAATTCGAGAAATGGCCAGAAGTAGCAAAAGGTTTCTGCAATGCCGATTTCCAGCAATTGCAAGTCTTCAAAAAAGACCGTCAGTTAATCTTGGTCATCAGTATTCCGAAAGGAGAAAGTCTGGATAAACTAAATCCGAAAACAACACAAAATAATCCGCGTGTAGACGATTGGAATGCCTTAATGAAAAAATACCAAAGCGGAATCGATGGCACAAAACCAGACGAAACTTGGATTTTCTTAAACAAAGTAGAAGTAGAAGCAAAAAATAAAAGATAGCCACGAATTCACGAATTTTCTTTTTATATACTTTGTCTAATATTATTCGAATTAATTCGAAAAAATAAGCGCAAAGATTTTCAAAAAATAATTCGTGAATTCGTGGCGGAAAAAATAACTATCAAAACCCTAAAATAACAACCAATGTTAAAAATAGCCATTCTGGGACTTGGAGAAGGACGAAGCACCATGTCGGCGGCTTTAGAAAGTTCAAAATTAGAACTTGTAAAAGTGTGCGACAGAAATGAAGAAATCTGCAAGCAGAGAGCAAAAGAATTCGATTTTCATTCTTACACCACCAATTACGACGATTTACTAAACGATCCGTCAATTGATATTATTGCGATTTACACGCCAGACCATTTGCACGCACAACATGTAAAACAAGCTTTATTACATGGAAAACACGTCGTTTGTACAAAACCGTTTATAGATGATCTTTCGGATGCAAAAGAGTTATTAGAATTAAGCAAATCAACAGGTAAAAAGGTTTTCATTGGACAAAGTTCACGCTTTTTCGAACCCGCCAAAAGACAAAGAGCCGATTACGAAGCAGGATTAATTGGAGATTTAATTACCATTGAAGCGCAATATCACGCCGATCATAGATGGTTTTTAAAGAAAGAATGGTCTTTATTGAAGTCGTTTAAATGGCTTTACGGAGGTTTGAGCCATCCTGTAGATTTCATCAGATGGTATCTGCCAAATATTCAGGAAGTAATGGGTTACGGAATGATCAGCGCTAACGGGCAAGCGGCTGGATTGAAAAATGAAGATACGATGCACTTTATCTTCAAATCGACTGACGGAAGAATTGCACGTGTAAGCGGTGTTTATACTTCGCCAACGCAGCCAGCGCAACGTGACAGCGGAATGAGTACGATTTTAAGAGCAACAGAAGGAGCAAGCCAAGCCGATTATCACGAATTGCGTTATGCGGTTACTGATAAAACTGGCGAAGAAAAAGTAGTGACTTGGGGCGACAGCACTTTAAAATATTATTTCCGTTTTGAAGGACAAAGTCATCACGGCGGAGAATATCAAAACTATTTAGAATATTTTGTAGACAGTATCGAACAAGGTTTCGAAGCGTATCCAAATATGGAAGAAGGAATTGGAACCGTGGCTTTATTGCAAGCAATGGACAAGTCGCTGCAAACTGGAATGCCGGTTAAAATTGCCGATATTCTTAACGAATACGGACTATGAACAGTATCTACGATAAATTAACGACACTTGATTTTGTAATTGTGGCTGGTTATTTAGTTGCATTATTAATCATTGGTTATGTGGTAAGTGTCAAGCAGCGAAAGAAAGACGAAACGCTTTTCTTGGCTGGAAATTCATTAAACTGGTACAGCATCGGGTTTAATATGTGGGGAACCAATGTTGGTCCGTCTTCTTTATTAGCCTTTGCCAGTATTGGTTATGCAACAGGAATTGTAGCAGGAAATTTCGAATGGTACGCTTTTGTTTTTTTACTGCTTTTGGCGATGGTTTTTGCACCGCGTTATATTGCGAGTAAAGTCAGCACCATGCCCGAATATATGGGGAAACGTTACGGCGACAGCACTCAAAACATTTTAGCTTGGTACGCTTTGGTAAAAATCTTGGTAAGCTGGTTGTCTCTAGGATTATTCAGTGGAGGCGTTTTAGTGCGTCAGATTTTGGGAATTCCGATGTGGCAGAGCGTTACCGTTTTAGTAATTTTTTCTGGAATTTTCACTTTTGCTGGAGGATTAAAAGCGATTGCTAAAGTCAACGTTTTTCAGATGATTTTATTAATTGTAGTTTCATTAACGCTATCATATTTAGGATTGCAAAAGGTTGGTGGAATCGAAGCTTTAGCAGCAAAAACGCCATCAAATTTTTGGAATTTAGTTCGTCCTTCAGATGATGCTCATTATCCGTGGCCTGCAATTTTATTGGGATATCCCGTTGCAGCAGTTGCTTTTTTCTGTACCGACCAATCGATGGTACAGAGTGTTTTAGGAGCGAAAAACTTAGAACAAGGTCAGCTTGGTGTGAACTTTATTGGATGGTTGAAAGTAATGGCGCTTCCGTTATTTATTTTACCTGGAATTTTGTGCTACGCTTTATATCCAGAATTAGGAAGCAACTCCGATTTGGCTTATATGACAATGGTTACCAATCTTTTCCCAAGCGGAATGAACGGTTTGGTAATCTGTGTTATGATTGCGGTTTTGGTAGGAACAATTGGTTCTTCGCTGAATGCTTTAAGCACCGTTTTCACGAATGATATTTATGTAAAGAAAATCAACCCGACAGCGACTATTAAAGATCAAATTAGAATTGGTCGTTTAACGATTGCAGCAGGATGTGTATTTGCGATCTTGATTGCCGTTGCAATTGACAATATCAAAGGGCAGAATTTATTTAACATTTTTCAGGCGGTTCTAGGATTCTTGGCGCCTTCGTTATCTGTTGTTTTCCTTTTGAGTGTTTTCTGGAAACGTACTACTAAAAAAGCTGTAAATGCAACGCTTTCTTGGGGTTCTGCTTTTAGTTTATTTGTTGGGGTTTTATATTTATGGATTTTCCCAGCCGATAAATACCCAGTTTGGCCTCACTTTTTATTGATTTCGTTTTACATTTTTGCTGTGCTTTTAATTGCTGCAGTGATTATTTCTTTAGTGGATAAAAATCCTGAAGTTAATGTTTCAGATGAAACGGATATTCCTAAAACTAGTAAGAAAGTGAAGCTGTTGTTTGGATTGCTAGGATTAGTGATTTTGGCTTTGTATTTGGTTTTTAATGGGAATTAACTTAAATGAATTTTTAATACTAAAAACGCTTTCTTTTTAAAGAAAGCGTTTTTTTATTATGGAATAGAATTATTAAAAATAGTTTAAATAAATTATATTTGAGGAAAATATAGAGAAAAAATTAATATAGAGATTTTTTAATTAAAGTATACAAATTTAAATTAAAGATTATTAGATATAAAAATGAGAAGAATTTTGCATTTGATTATAGATTGGTTTTTTAAATATTGTTATTATATATCAAGTTTTCTTTTGGTTATATTATCAGTAATTGATATTTCAAATTTGAATGATTTTACTATTAGCTTATTAGGTGTTGAAAAATTTCCTTTAGGAAAAATTATATATTATTGTGTGGTACTTTTTTCAATTATATTTGGTTTAGCAGGTATCCAAAATGCAAAAAACATTAGTGAATTAGAAATTGATAATGGAGAAAAAGCTAGTAAAATTATTGATTTAGAAAATAGCTTTTCGTCTGTTGTTAAGGAGAGGAATGAACTTTTTAATTCTTACTTGATGTTACTTGTAAAGAATTTAAATTTTGGACATAACGAAAGGATTAGTGTATATAAAATTTACGAAAGTAACTTTATACTTATTGGAAGATCTTCAAATAATCCAAATCTAATTGTTCCTGGTCGTAGTCATTATCCGCTTAACGAGGGGTTTATCGGTAAAGCTTGGGGAGAAGGAGAATTTTATATACACGATTTACCAGATCCAAATTCACGAAATGGCGATACTTATTATCAAAGAGTAAATGCTATTTGTAATATTCCACGAGATGTTATTGATGGAATGAAGATGTTGTCGAGAACTTTTTACATCTACAGAATCAATGGTTTTGATGATCAACCCAAAGCGATTATTGTTATTGAAAGTCTAAGTGCTAACGCATTTGCAAAAGAAGAGGTTGTTGAAAAATTAAATAGTGTTAAACAGCCATTAATAATGTTTGTAGAAAAAAACAGTGGATTAAATGTGCAAAACCCAAACAATATCGGGCTATGAAAAATTTATTAGATACAATTTTATACATATTTGAGGAATACCGCAAGAAAGATGAATTATCTACTGCTAGATTGGTTTTACTTGTTTTTTTGATTGATTGGAAATTTGCTATTGAAAATGAGAGACAATTTACCGAAACAAAATGGACTTATGAACAGTTCGGACCTTTTTCTAAAGATATTCTTATATTAATAAAAAATAAAAAAGATATTTTTAAGATAGATATAATTAAAAAATCAGATGGGATGACAACAGAGAGATTGACTCTTAAATCAAATTCAGTTATAGAAATTAAAAATTTTGAAGCAAAAAGTGCAGCAGATTTTATACTAGAAAATACATATTCGATGACTTGGTCAGAATTTATTCAGTTAGTTTTCTCATCTTATCCAATAATCTCCAATTCAAAAAATACTCAATTAGATTTGTCAAAAGATTCATTAAGATTCAAACAAAGAAAAATGAAAACATAATTTAATGCTGTTTTTTATATTCTTAGTTTATTAAAATAAAAAGTTACTTCCCAGTCGAAACCAACAACTCCCGAATATCAACCTTCAAATATTTAGAAATCTCATAAAGTGTTTCAATAGAAGGTTGAGCTTCATTCGTACACCAACGCGAAACAGTCGACACCGTTTTGCCTAAATGATTTGCTAAATCTTTACTTTTTCTATTGTTTTCAATTAAAACAATCTTTATTCTATTTAACTTGAGTTTCGACACAATGTTAATTTATTGCTATTTCATGCAAATATCTTATAATTTAAATATAATAAAAAATGATATTTTAAATATTAAAAATTGCCATAAAACAATAATTTATAGTCTTAAAAATATTATTTATATTAAAATTCCTACTATATTTGCTTTTTGAAATAAATAATAAATGAAACAATCAGCAAAAAGACAATTAAAAATTCATAGAAAATACATTTCAAGATCGTATAGGCGTTATGTCATATTTCCTGAAATTCGTCTTTGCGGAAAATGGCTTCAGGAAATCGGTTTTACTTGCGATAAATTTGTAACGGTTCAGCATCAGCAGAATAAAATCGTGATCACAGTAAATAACGAATCAAAATAAAATATGCATTTCAAATATAGCCCAAGGTTTCAACCTTGGGAACGCAATGCAAATCCGCAATAATACGTTTCTCAAGGTTGAAACCTTGGGCTATATTCTGAAAAGGATTATAAATAAAAAGCAGATAGTTTCTCTAGAATGAAAACTATCTGTTTTTTATGAATTGCCTCCAGTTTTAACTGGAGGTATAAAGCAAGAATAGAAAAAGGCTTTAGCCAAAAACGTGTAGTTTGGCTAAAACCTTTTAAGCTTCAAATTATTTTCATCCAGCTAAAGCTGGACGCAATTGAATTATACTATTTAAAATAGCTTTGGGGTGTCAGTATCTTAAAAATGAAACCATTTTTATTATCTAAGACTCTAAACCACTTTTGCTATTTGTGTGTTTACACGAATATTATTAGGAGCGTCCAAACCTGGATTTTCATAAGTGGTGAAATCTAAATTAACACCCGGTTTAAAAATCAAGCAATGTGTTGAACCTCCAAAATGGAACATTCCCAGTTCGTCGCCTTTCTTTACAATGTCACCGGCTTTTACTGTTATTTGACAGCTAGAAACCTCTGCCATACCCACTGGTATTACACACATAAGTCCAATTGCTGGATTATCTGCTTCAATAAATATAAGCGCTCTGGTTGCAACGGCTGTTAAAAAAGGCTGTGAATTGTTAGGCGCACTCGAATCAGGTCCGTCTGGATTATAGAAACCTTGATATAAATTTTCTAAATAATAAGTACCGTTTACAATTTCCGTTTTTACGATTCTGCCATTTACAGGACTATGCCAGCGGTGGTAGCTCAAAGCACTCAAAAAGGCCTGATAAACTGTTCCACCATCAAACTGAGGCGCTAATTCATCAAAATTCATCATGTTTTCTAACGAATACGGTTGTCCTTTCAACCAAAATTGATCTGACAAAGCTACATTTTTAGCCACTTGCAGAGGCGCCGACTCACAAGCATTTGTAATAATCGAATCGTCATTAGGAGCGGTAACAGGGCGTACATTTGGACAAAATAATCTAGTGAAAAAATCGTCCCAACTTTTGAATCCGTAATAAGGATCTGAAGGATTGGACTGAAAAACATCAGAAAATGTAGCGTAGGGAGGAATTGGATTTGGTTCTAAACCTAAAGCTCCTTGGGCAACTTGCATCATTTCAGATTGTGCTAATTCGCTCAACCATGCAATTACGTTTTCTGAAGGATCATTTTCGATCAAAACATATCTGGAATCTTCTGAAACCAAAAATTTAGACCAGTAGTTTAATATCTTCTTCAATTGTTGATTTACCAATGCATTTGAAAAAACATCATACCCAAAATTAGTTGCCATTGGCCACGCTAAAAGTGCATTGATAGGAAAACCAATCATACCCGCAGGTGTTTGATTTCCGGGAGCACCCGTTTGATAAGCTTCTGGAGCAGTTTGCATAATTCCGTTCAGTAAAACAAGGAAATCCTCAAAAGTTACAGGTTCTGGTTCCCAAGGTAGAGGTGTTTGTTTTTTTAGAAAATGCGCTTCGGCAAACATTCCCTGCACATTGGCGTATAAAACAGGATCTGAGTATACCAGATTTTGGAAATCGGCAATTTCAGGAATGAGCGGTGTTGGATTTTTTTTGGTAAACTCCTTTATTTTTAGTGTCCAATTTTCAATAATTTGGGGATCTTGGGGTAACCAGCTTCCCAATAATTGTTTTGCCTTGATAAATGTAGTTGTTTCCATATTTTTTTAGGTTAAATTAATAACGAAGGTATTTTAGAAAACAATTTAAAAAGATTAATTAGTTATAAAAGCTTGATTTTGTGTTATGAAGCGCTAATATTGCTGATAGGAAACTAATATTTTAGCAAAAGAAAGTTTTATTGGATTTCTCAAGATTTATTAAATCTTTTCGAAAATAAATTCAAACATAGCCCAAGGGACACGTATTGTTACGGCTTTGCATTGCGTTCCAAGGTTGAAACCTTGGGCTATGTTCTGAAAAGGATTGTAAATAAAAAGCAGATAGTTTTCTAAATCTATCTGTTTTTTATGAATTGCCTCCAGTTTCAACTGGAGGTATAAAGTAAGAATAGAAAAAGGCTTTAGCCAAAAAACGTCTAGTTTGGCTAAAGCCTTTTAAGTTTTAATTAATTTTCATCCAGCTAAAGCTGGCCGCAATTCAATTACAATATTTAAAGTAAGCTTTGCGTCTTAGCGACTTTGCGAGATAAAATTATTTCGCAGCCTTTTTTCTCCCTTCAATATTCGGCAAGAACCCTGTAATAACCCCAATCAAAGGCAGGAATGCACAAATTTTAAATACATATTCTATACTTGTGGCATCGGCGATTTTTCCTAAAACAGCAGAACCTAATCCGCCCATTCCGAAAGCAAATCCGAAGAAAAGACCCGCTACTAAACCAACTTTTCCCGGCATTAATTCCGTTGCGTAAACTAAAATAGCAGAGAAAGCGGAAGAAAGAATCAATCCGATAATTACAGATAAAGTTCCAACCCAAAATAAAGAAACATACGGTAGCATCAAAGTAAACGGAGCAACTCCAAGAATAGAAACCCAGATTACATATTTTCTTCCAAAACGATCACCAATTGGTCCGCCAATTAAAGTTCCTGCTGCAACAGCTCCAGAAAATAAGAATAAATATACTTGTGACTGCTGAATTGAAATATGGAATTTATCAATCAAAAAGAAAGTATAATAGCTCGTAATACTACTCATGTAGAAGTATTTTGAGAAAATTAAAACCAATAGAATGATTAAGGATGCAATTACACGGTTTTTAGATAAATGATGTGTTTCAATTTTCATTGCTGCTTTATTCGCGTTTCTTTCAGATAAATGTGCTGTGTACCAAATGGCAATTCTGTACAAAGTAAAAACGCCAATTAAAGCAATAATGCAAAACCAAGCCACATAACTTTGTCCGTTTGGAATGATAATAAATGCGGCTAATAAAGGTCCGATGGCACTTCCTGCATTTCCACCTAATTGAAAAATAGACTGCGCCAATCCTTTTTTTCCGCCAGATGCTAAATGCGCTACACGTGAAGATTCTGGGTGAAAAATTGAAGATCCAATTCCGATTAAACTTACTGACATTAGTAAAAATGCAAAGTTAGAGGCAATTGAAACCAGAAATAATCCCGTCATTGTAAAACACATTCCGATTATTAACGAATAAGGTTTAGAATTTTTATCGGTATACATTCCAACAAATGGCTGAAGGATAGAAGCTACGATTTGGTAAGTAAAAGTGATGATTCCGATTTGTGTAAAGCTCAATCCGAAATTATCTTTAATAAGCGGATAAATTGACGGAACTACAGCTTGTAAAAGGTCATTGATTAAATGCGAAAAGCTGATTATAAAAAGTATCGAATACGTCGTTTTTTTTATTACTTCTGGTTGTACTTTAACGGTTTCCATGAGTTATTTTTGGATTAATTTTAATTTTAGAAATTATAGTGGCACTAATTTTTTACAAAATTGAAATAAATAAGAATGTCATAATTGCTATATTTGGACAATGAATAGTCAATATCGGACATATAGAATGGCCACGGATTTTGGATATCAAATTGATTCCTCGATTCCTGTTATTGGTTATACCGAAATGGTAACCAACGAAATGTGCATTTCACATTCACATCCAAGAGGACAATTAATTTACGCGACACGCGGTGTGATGAATGTTGTGGTGGGCAATCATATCTGGGTGGTGAATCCTCTGCAGGCCTTGTGGCTTCCTGGTGGAGTAGAACATCAGGTAACGTTTCAGAAAGACGTTAATTATTATAGTGTTTTTATTGATCCGTCTGTGATGGAAGGATTGCCAGAGAACAGTTTTTCGTTTGATATTCCGATGTTTTTGAAGCAATTGGTTTTCAAAATAATTTCTTTTGGAACAAGCGGCAATTTAACAGATTCGCAAAGAAGAATAATTGCAGTTTTTCTGGATGAATTAGCCTTAATTGTTCCAAGTGCCACTTTCCTGCCAACTACAAACAATGAAAGACTTCAAAAAGTCGTTGACCTTTTAATGAGTGATGTTTCAAGCAAACAAACGATAGACTATTATGCCGAACTTTCTTTTATGAGTAGCAGAACTTTATCGCGTTTGTTCATAAAGGAATTAGGAATGAATTTCAGCGATTGGCGCACCCGAATGAAATTATTGGAAGCCATTAAAAGATTAGGCGAAAAACAATCGATAAAAGAAATCGCTTTAGATTTAGGTTACGAAACGGCTAGTGCTTTTATTTATATGTTTAAAAAGCATTTGGGGACAACGCCTTCTAACTATATTTTAGAAGATGAAAATGAATCTGAAAAGCTTATTGCTTAGATTTTAAATGTGCAATTGAACGCTGATGAAACGGATTCGCTATCGCGAAAACGCGGATTGATGCGGATTTTTTATTTTTTAAACACATAGAATCATAGTCTTTCTTATGTGTGAAAAAGGCGTTTCACTTATCTAAATACACATAGCCATGTGTTAATGACTAGTCATCTTTTGATCGGCTCTAAATTCTTTAAGTATTTAAAAAATCTATGTTTCTATGTGTTTAAAAAAAAGGACAAAATAAAAAATCTGTTTTTATCAGCGTCTTTACGAAGTAAATCCGTTTTCATCTGCGTCCCATAAAAATCGTAACATCATTTTTTTTAATACTAAAAAAGTGATAACTCGTAATTTTTCCCTTAAAAAATTATCAAATAGTAGTGTTTTTTATGAAATAGCAGGATAGTACAGGGTGTCAAATGTGACTAGAACACTTATCTTTAGTCCCAAAATAAACTTACTATGTTAAACCGCTGTTCCATTTTTAAACTTTTATTGGTTCTTATTATTTTCTGTCCTTCTGTTTCCTTGTCTGCTCAAGAGAAATCAAAAGAAGCGACATGGATTTGGTACCCAGGCGATTTCGAAGTTTGGTTAAGCAATAAAATGCAAGTAAGACGTACAGAACGTGAAGCAGTATTTCCGCCACTTTGGCAATATTATAGTCCTTATGCTTTGGTCACTTTTCAAACCGAAGTAGATATTCCAAAACCAGACGAAGTAAAAATCTTCTCTGAAGGACCTTTTCAATTGCTTTTAGACGGCGTTCAAATTTACGGACAGCCAAAATCGATTACAATTCCTGCTGGAAAACATAAAATTTCTTTTAAAGTTTACAATCAAGAAGTATTGCCAGCGATTTATATTTCTGGTCAATATGTAAAATCGGATGCTTCTTGGAAAGTTACCAACGAAGATAAACTTTGGATTGACGAAGCTGGAAAGGCGCAACAATCAGGAACGCCATGGGTGCCTGTTGGTTCTTGGAATTTTAATTCACCAGAAAGTAAACCTTCAGAATTCAAACTAACAACAAAACCTTTAAGTGCGAAAAAAACAGAAAAAATAGCAGGTGGTGAATTGGTCGATTTCGGAAAAGAAACTTTTGGATATATTAAAATCCACGGTTTAAAAGGAAAAGGCAAAGTAGCACTTTATTATGGTGAATCTCGTGAAGAAGCGTTGGATTCTGCTAAATGCGAAACATTGGATCATTTGTCTTTTGATGGAAATCAGTCTGAAACGTATACGAATGATGGATCAAAAGCATTCCGCTATGTTCAAGTACAAGCAGATGCAGGAATAAAAAACGATTCGATTTCAATGCTTTACGAATATTTGCCATTAGATTATCGTGGCGCATTCAAATCTTCAGATCAATTATTGAACAAAATTTGGGACGTGTCGGCTTACACGATGCATTTAACGTCTCGCGAATTTTTTATCGACGGAATCAAACGTGACCGTTGGGTTTGGTCTGGTGATGCATATCAAAGTTATTTGATGAATTATTATTTATTCTTTGATTCGCCTTCTGTAGAACGAACGATGTCTGCGCTTCGCGGAAAAGATCCTGTAACGGCTCACGTCAATATCATAATGGATTATTCGCTGTATTGGTTTGTGGGTGTTTACGATTATTATTTGCACACAGGAGATACGAAATTCATTAAAACTTTTTATCCAAGAATGAAATCATTGATGGATTTCTGTTTGGAAAGAAGAAATAAAAACGGATTTCTAGAACCATTAGAAGGCGATTGGGTTTTCATTGATTGGGCTGACGGGTTACCAAAAACAGGCGAGATTAGTTTCGAACAAATGCTTTTGGCAAGAAGTTTAGAAGCGATGGCTGTTAGTGCAGAAATTGCAGGTAAAAATGAAGATCAAAAACAATATCAAAAGTTAGCCGCTGACTTAAAAACCAGCTTGTTTGATGTTTTTTGGGATAAAAAAGAAAACATAATGAAGCACCAGCGCATCGACGGTAAAATGCAGAATATTGTAACCAGATACGCTAATATGTTCGGTATTTTCTTCAATTATTTTACTGAAGAACAAAAACAAAGCGTAAAAAATAAAGTGCTGCTCAATAAAGATGTTCTTCAAATTACAACGCCATACATGCGTTTTTATGAATTGGAAGCCTTATGCGCCATGGACGAACAGAAATTTGTATTAAATGAAATTCGCGATTATTGGGGCGGAATGCTAAATCTGGGAGCTACATCATTTTGGGAAAAATACGATCCAAAACAAAGCGGAAAAGAACATTTAGAAATGTACGGTCGCCCTTATGGAAAAAGCCTTTGCCACGCTTGGGGAGCAAGTCCGATTTATTTGCTTGGAAAATATTATTTAGGTGTAAAGCCAACTGCTCCAGGATATTCAGAATATGAAATCAAACCAAACTTAGGAGGTTTAAAATGGATGGAAGGAAAAGTGCCAACACCAAACGGAGAAGTTGCCGTGTATTGCAGCACCAAAGAAATTAAAGTAAAAGCTGGCGAGGGAGAAGGAAAATTAATTTTCAAAAGTGCAAGCAAACCAAAAACAAACTTTGGAACGATTACAGAATTAGCAAAAAATAAATACCAGCTGATCATAAAACCAAATGTGGAATATGTGGTGAATTATAAGGCGATTTAATTTCTTAGTTGCCAGTAATTAGCCCATAGTTATCGCCCAATTTCTCCTTTGTCGGAATGACATAAAGCTCAAAAAAAATAAAAACCAATGTTTTCAAAAAATATCAAATACAATTTTAAATTAAAAACGGCTTTTCTGGCAATGTTTTTCGTCTGCTTACAATTTTCTGTCAAAGCCCAAAACACCGCATGGAAACCAGCATCATTTGAAATCGTAAAATCAAATTACAAGACTTTCAAAACTACTCAATACGCACACGTTTTTTCAGGAAGCAAACATAATATTGTTCGTCTAGCTCCAGAATTGCAAGGATTGACAGGAATTGAACTTCCTTTGGATAAATATAAAAACGGAACAAATACTCCGTTACAATTAAAGTTTAAAGAACCTGTAACAGTTTTAGTTGGAGTTTTTCAGGATAAAAATGCTGAATATCTTCAATCTGAGAATTTTAAAGATGCCAAATTGGTTTTAGAAAATGGAGTTACAATTACAGGATTACCTCCAGTTAATGTTTATGCACTTTCTTTTTCAAAAGGAACTCAAACTATAAATCCAAACAGGAAAGGATTATTTGCCATTTTAGGAGTTGTAAAAGCTTCCGAAAATCTAAAATCTAGAAATGCTGAATTACCAGACGGAAAACTTTGGAACCCAACTTTTATTGTTGAAGGATTTTCAGATGAAAAACCGCTTTTCGAAATTATTGGTGGAGAAAACAAACCCGTTATCGACGAAGGAATGGCTGGTACAGAAGGAATTCAAGGAGGTTTTGAAGGCGGACGTGTGGTAAAAGTTGGTGATACGTATCATATGTTTCCAACCGAAAGAGCAGGAGAAAAAGGTGTTGATTATTATTATGATCGTGTAAAAACCAAAATCGGACATTGGACAAGTAAAGATGCCATTCATTGGAAAAGAGAATCAACCATTTATCAAGCAAGCGGAATTTACGCTGTAACTGAAGACGATAACCCAATGAACGATCGTCGTGCGGCAATTTGGTCGTATATGCCTGTTTTTAATGAAAAAACAAACAAATGGTACGGCTATTATTTGGCGTATACTGTTAGTAAAGAAATAGAGCCAAATCACTCATTTGGAAGAATTTGGCGTTGCGAATCGACTGTAGACGGAATCAACGGAATCGGAGGTCCGTACAAAGATATGGGAATCATTATGGAACCAGGATTAGATTCTCAACCTTGGGAAGGTCGTCAGGGAGTTGCTTCTTTTTTCCCGTATCAAGTAGGCGACAAATATTTCGGATTTTACAGTGGAGCATACCCTTTTAATTCATGGGCAGATTATCCAAAGAAATCTGGAAAAGGTTGGTTTGTGGCTTTAGCCGAATCCAAAAGTTTAGAAGGGCCTTGGTTGAGAATGAACAAAGGTTTGGAACCAATTAAAACGATGCATCCGCTTTTTGTTGAAAATCCAATCGTAAGTCAATTGCCAAACGGATTGTACATTGCAATTTTTGACGGAGGCCCAGACGGCTGGGGACATCATTTACCAAATATGATTGCCTATTCATTATCAGCAGACGGTATTAATTGGTCAGAAGCACATTATTTGCCAATTGAAACCAAAGTAGAGAAATGGTGGGATATTATGAGAACCCCGCTGTGCCTAATTCCCGAAGGAAATGACGTTTATACCATAGTTTATAATGCAATCGATTTGAAAAGAAGATTTCATCCAACAGGAATGGTAAAAGTAAAATTGAACAAAGACGTGATGGAGTCGAAATTAAAAGAATTGAAGAAGTAAGACGGGGTAGAGGAAAGAAGCAAGATGCAAGATTGTTGAGAATAGAATATAGAGAATAGATTATAGAGAAAAGAAACTTTGTGCCTTAGCGACTTTGCGAGAGCTAAAAAACTAAGCTTAAAAATAATTTCGCAAAGACACAAAGTCGCAAAGAAAAAATAAACTTAGAGCCTTAGAGCCTTAGAGCCTTTGTGGCAAAAAGCAACCAAAAACATAACCAAGAAAATGAAAATTAAATATCTTCTTATTACTGTTTCAGCGCTTTTTATAAGCAGTTGCGCAACCAAATACAAGAAAAGAGAAATTACCGATAGCGTAATGCAGGAAATTTACGAAGAAGTAAAAACGCCTTACAAATACGGTTTGGTGATGGTGCCAACAGACAACTCTTATAAAATGGATTGCCCAAGTGTTTTTAGAAAAGACGGAAAATGGTACATGACGTATTTAATTTATGATGGAAGAGGTTATGAAACTTGGTTAGCAGAAAGTGATAATCTTTTGGATTGGAAACATCTAGGGAAAGTAATGTCGTTCTCAGAAAATGAAAAACACTGGGATGTTAACCAAAAAGCAGGATATATTTCGTTGCAAGACCTAACTTGGGGCGGAAGCTACGAATGGGAAAAATACGATGACAAATACTGGATGAGTTATTTCGGAGGAGACAGTAAAGGGTACGAAGCAGGCGTTTTATCAATCGGAATGGCTTATACGAAAGAAGCTCCGACAAAACCACACGAATTTCAGAGATTAGAAAATCCAGTTTTAACGCCAAAAGACAAAGATGCGAGATGGTGGGATAATAGCACAATGTACAAAAACAGTGTAATTCGTGATAAAGATAAACTGACAGGACATAATTTTATCATGTACTACAATGCCCGTGGAGACAGTATAAATCCTGCTAAAGGCGCCGAACGTATTGCGATGGCAGTATCAAACGATATGAAACATTGGGAGCGCTATGGCAATAAACCTTTAATTAACCATCATAAAGGAATCTCAGGAGACGCTTATATTCAGCGTATTAATGATACTTGGGTAATGTTTTATTTTGGAGCTTTTTGGACGGGTTGGAATCAAGGTGCATTTAACCGTTTTGCAGTTTCGAATGATTTAGTAAACTGGACAGATTGGAAAGGCGAGGATCTAGTGAAATCATCTGAATCTTACGACGATTTGTTTGCGCATAAATCTTTTGTGGTAAAACACGATGGCGTTGTGTATCATTTCTATTGTGCGGTTAACAAAGCAGAACAAAGAGGAATCGCAATCGCAACTTCAAAAGATTTAGGAAAAAGCAAATTGAATTTTGTGGCGCCGCCAGAGAAGAAAGTGAAAAAGTAGTTATGAGTTATGAAGAATAACTAGCACTCTTAACGAAAAATGACTCCGATAGGACTCTTAGGTCGGTAGAAAACAGATTAAGCCAATGCAAGTTTGTCCTGTAGGGACAATTGAACCAAATAATAATGAAACAAAATATAAAACCAATGTTAACGTCAAAAAAATACAAAGATCCATTTTTCAAATTTCGATTTGCGACGTTTGCATTTTACATTTTACTATTTACATCTTACACAATACAAGCACAATCCGTAACAGGCGAGCCTGCAGGAGTTCCAGAACTTCATAAAAAATACGAATTTGCGCCGTGGGAAGATCCAACAATAACAAGCATCAACAGACAGCCTTCACGAGCAACTGCGTATTCGTACTCAAGTGTTGAAGACGCTTTAAAAGGCGACAGAACCAAAAGCCGAATCCAAATGCTAAATGGCGATTGGAACTTTAAATACGCAGTAAACTTAAATTTAGCTTCAAAAGATTTTTACAAGAACACCGTTTCAGGCTGGGATAAAATAGAAGTGCCTTCCAACTGGGAAATGAAAGGATATGACAATCCAATTTACAAAAGTGCCGTTTATCCGTTTAGACCAATAAATCCGCCTTATATTCCTAAAGATTATAACGGAGTTGGCTCTTATCAAAGAAGTTTTACTGTTCCAGAGAACTGGAAAGATATGACGGTTACGTTACATTTCGGAGCCGTAAGTTCAGGTTTTGAAGTTTGGCTGAACGGAGAATTTTTAGGATACGGAGAAGACAGTTTTCTTTCATCAGAATTTGATGTTACGCCATATTTAAAAGCAGGAGAAAATGTAGTTTCAGTTCGTGTAATTCGTTGGACAGATGGTTCTTACTTAGAAGATCAGGACCATTGGCGTATGAGCGGCATCCAGCGTGAAGTTTTCATTATGGCGGAGCCAAAGTTGCGTATTCAGGATTTCTTTGTTCAAACCAAATTAGACAAAGAATACAAAGATGCGATTTTCAAATTAAGGCCAAAAGTAGAAAACCTTACAGGAGAAAAAATCAAAGATTATACGATGAACGTTCAGTTGTATGATGCCAATAATACGGCAATGTTCAAAGAACCGCTTCAAAGACCTGTAATTGATTTAATCAACGAAAGTTATCCTCGTCTAGACAATGTTCGCTTCGGATTCTTTCAGGAAAACATCAAAAATCCGAAGAAGTGGAGTTCAGAAGAGCCGAATTTATACACAATGGTGATTTCGATAAAAGACAAAAACGGAAATATTACAGAAGCGAAAAGCTGTAAAGTCGGTTTCCGTTCGATTGAATTCTCGAAAGAAAACGGAAAAATGCTCATAAACGGAAAACAGACTTATGTGTATGGTGTAAACCGTCATGATCATCATCCAACAAGAGGAAAAGCCGTTACGAGAGAAGACATTAAACAAGATATTACAACGATTAAGAAATTCAATTTCAACTTTATACGTACGAGCCATTATCCAAACGATCCTTATTTTTATGAATTATGCGATCAGTACGGAATCATGGTAATGGACGAAGCCAATCAAGAAACACACGGAATCGGCGGTAAATTAAGCAACGATCCGCTTTGGACAAATGCTTATATGGAGCGTATGATTAGAATGGTAGAGCGTGATAAAAACCATCCATCGGTTGTAATGTGGAGTTTGGGTAACGAAGGCGGAAAAGGACCAAATCACGCTGCAATGTCGGGTTGGGTTCACGATTTCGATATTACGCGTCCCGTGCATTATGAGCCAGCGCAAGGAAATGCAAAATTGGACGGTTATATAGATCCGCTTGATCCGAGATATCCAAAAACAATCGATCACGCTTATCGATTCGAAAATCCGCAAGATGATTCATATGTCGATATGGTGAGTCGTTTTTATCCAGGTGTTTTCACACCGAAATTTTTAGTAGATCAAAAGAAAGATACACGTCCTATTATTTTCGTAGAATATTCTCATGCAATGGGGAATTCGGTTGGAAATTTAAAAGAATTGTGGGATGAATTCCGTTCGCTTCCAAGAGTTATTGGAGGTTGTATCTGGGAATTTAAAGACCAAGGTTTAGTGAAATTTGATTCAAGATCTGGTCAGAATTATTTTGCACACGGAGGAGATTTTGGCGAAAAATACCATGACGGAAACTTCAATACAAAAGGAATTGTAGATTCTAACGGAAAACCAAAAGGCTCAATTTTTGAAAATAAATGGGTATATCAGCCAGCGGTTTCAACTTTAAACGGAAATCAATTAGAAATTAAAAATCGTCAGGCGGTTAAATCTTTAGAAGGATATATTCCTGTTTTGAAAGTATTGGAAAATGGAAATGTAATTAAAACTCAGATTTTAAAACCTTTAAAAGTAGAAGCAGGGCAATCAACAACAATAGATGTAAGCTCATATCTTTCAAAAATGAAAAACGATGCGGAATATCTTTTGAATATTGAATTTCAGCTTTCAGCAGATGAACTTTGGGCTTCAAAAGGATATGTGGTTGCTGAAGATCAATTTCAGTTGAAAAAGAAAGAAGCTTCAATTGATTTTAGAAATGAAAAAGATTCAGCGTATAAAACAACTGAAACAGATTTTGATTTCCAAGTTAAAGGGAAATTTTTTGAAGTAAAAATCAGCAAAGAAAATGGAGCTTTAACTTCCTATATTTTTAAAGGGGAAGAACAAGTTTTTGCTCCTTTACTTCCAAACTTTGTTAGACCTTTAACTGATAATGATAAAAGAGGATGGAAGTCCCAAAAATTATTAAAACAATGGTACAAAGCAAAACCAAAAGTTTTAAGTACAACAATGGGAATTGGAATTGATGGTACTGTAATTACAAGTGAATATGAAATTATAAAAGACAGTGCGAAAGTGAAAGTTGCTTATAAAATCAATGAGAATGGAGTTATAAAAGTAGATTACAGCTTAAAAGCATCAGCCAAGTTGCCAAACATTCCAAAAATCGGAATGCAGATGGGAGTTCAAAGAAAATTCGATCAGATATCGTGGTACGGAAAAGGGGAGTTGGAAAATTACAGCGACAGAAGTTTCGGTTCGTTTGTTGGTAAGTATTCACTTCCAATTAATGACTTTATCGAACATTATCCAAAACCGCAAGAAAACGGAAACCGATGTGATGTAAGATGGATGGCATTAACAACTCCGCAGAAGAACCAAGGTTTTGTGGTAGTTAATGATTCCAAAGTTTTAAGTATGAGCGCTTGGCCTTACACACAGGAAAACTTAAGCACATCAGGTCATACGTATGATTTAAAAGATCCAGGATTTTTGACGCTAAACATCGATTTAATGCAAATGGGAGTTGGAGGAAACGACAGTTGGACGATTGTAGCACAACCAATTGAACAATATCAGATTAAATCTGGAAACTATCAATATAGTTTTTATTTAACGCCTTTCAACGGTTCAAAAAATCAGTTGGAAAGTAGTTTGAAGAAGTTTAAGTATTAGATTAATTGACAATTAAAAATTAAAGATATAGTTTGTCATTTCGACGTAAGGAGAAATCACACGCGGGATTCGATACAGATTGAAGACAAGCTTTGAGAGCTTCTAGTGTGATTTCTCCTTACGTCGAAATGACAAAAATGCGTAGTACTAACAAATTATCAAACATAGCCCAAGGTTTCAACCTTGGGAAACGTAATGTAAAATCACGTTTCGTCCAATGGTTGAAACCATTGGCTATGTTATAAATATACCAAACCCGAAAGTTTCAAAAACCTGTTGGGTTTACAAACGAAATAAAACGATTAAAATGTTTCAAAAAAAACACCTCTTTTTTATCCTTCTTCTCGCAAGCATCGTCTCTGCGCAGGAAGTCCATAAAAAAGAATCATTTCAGCCCACATTAGAATCCTCCAAAACTTGGGTGTATTGGTATTGGATGAAATCGGCGTATTCTAAACCAGGAATCACAGCCGATTTAGAAGCCATGAAACAAAACGGAATTGCGGGTGCTTATTTAATGACCATCAAAGGGCCAGCAAATCCGCCATTGATAGATCCGCCGGTTTTACAGCTGACGCCTGAATTTTGGGATATGATTCGTTGGGCTTTCAAAGAAGCGGATCGTTTAGGTTTGAAACTCGCTTTTCACGGAGCCGACGGATTTGCGGTCGCAGGCGGTCCGTGGATTACGCCTGAAATGTCAATGCAAAAAGTAGTTTGGTCAACGACAGAAATTTTAGGAGGAAAAAAAGTCGCTTCAAAACTGCCAGTTCCAGAGCATTACAAAGATTATTATAAAGATATTGCAGTTTTTGCAATTCCGATAAAAGAATATGAAACTACTTCTCAGATTCGATTGCCGAAAGTAACGACATCAAACAATTCTGATGCTTCGTTTTTGGCTGATCCGAAGAAAGACGAAAACTTCAAATTTGCAGAGGCAGGTTGGATTCAGTACGAATTTGCACAGCCTTTTACTTGCAAATCAATTGTAATTGAAACCAAAGGAAGAGATTATCAGGCACAGCGTTTAATTGTTGAAGTGAGCGATGACGGAGTTCATTTTAAATTTCACGAAAGATTGATTGCACCGCGTCACGGCTGGCAGGATATGGATTTTCCAAACACACATACCATTGCTCCAGTTACAGCAAAATATTTCAGATTTGTTTATGATCCAATTGGAACAGAACCAGGAGCAGAAGATTTGGATTTTGCTAAATGGAAACAAAATCTGAAAGTGAGTAAAATTATACTTTCAAACCAATCCTTAATTAATAATTACGAAGGTAAATCGGGAGCAATCTGGCGTTTGACTCCAGAAACTACTGAGAAAGAAATTCCGAATTCAGATGCATTCAAAAAATCAGAAATCGTTAATATTTCGAGTTTTGTTGATGCTCATGGAAACCTGAATTGGAAAGCGCCAAAAGGAAAATGGAAAATTATCCGAATGGGACATACTTCTACAGGACATGAAAATGCAACGGGTGGAGCAGGAAAAGGATTAGAAGTAGATAAATTTAATCCAGAATTAATTCGTTTTCAATTGGATCATTGGTTTGGAGAAGCCGTTCGTTCTGCTGGTCCTGAATTGGCTTCAAGAGTTTTGGCAATTCTTCATTTTGACAGCTGGGAATGTGGAAGCCAAAATTGGTCTTCAGTTTTTCAAGCCGAATTCAAAAAGAGACGTGGTTATGATATTGTAGAATATTTGCCTGTAATGGCTGGAATTCCAATAGAAAGTGCCGATTTCTCCGAGAAAGTTTTATACGATATTAGAAAAACAATTGCCGATTTAGTGGCAGATAATTTCTACGTAACTATCGCTCAAATTGCCAAAGAATATAAAGTCAAATTAAGTTCTGAAAATGTCGCTCCAACCATGATGAGCGATGCTTTGTTGCATTATAAATATGTTGACTATCCGGGCGGTGAATTTTGGCTGAAAAGCCCAACACACGACAAACCTTTCGATATGGTCGATGCCATTTCGGGCGGACATATTTATGGAAAAGATATTATTCAGGCGGAATCTTTCACGGCTTTGCGAATGGATTGGGACGAACATCCAGGAAATCTAAAAACAACGGCAGACCGCAATTATGCTTTGGGAATCAACCGCTTATTCTATCACGTTTTTGTGCATAATCCATGGACGGATAGAAAACCGGGAATGACATTAGACGATATCGGAACTTTTTTTCAAAGAGATCAAACGTGGTGGAAACCTGGAAAAGCATGGTTTGATTATTGCCAGAGAGTGCAGTTTCAATTGCAGAAAGGAAAACCTGTGATTGATTTGGCGGTTTTTATTGGCGAAGATTTTCCTTCACGTTCATTTGTTCCAGATCGTTTGGGGCCTTTTATTCCGAATGTTTTTGGAAAGGAAAGATTGGAAAGCGAGAAAATCCGTTTAGAAAATGAAGGTCAGCCGACTGCAAAAATGCCGAAAGAAGTGACGTATTCTAAAAACATCACCGATTTGTCGCAATGGATTAATCCGCTGAATGGTTATCAATATGATTCTTTTAATGCTGATGTTTTAATTAACAGAGCAAAAGTGGTGAATGGAAAAGTAACTTTTGAGGGTGGAATTGAATATGGAGTCTTACTGTTTCCGGGAAGTCATAAAATGGCGCCAAATAAAATGTTGTCTTTGGCTTCTGCCGAAAAAATTCTGCAATTGCTAAAAGATGGAGCAACTATTTTTGTGGATGAAAAACCAACTATCCAGCCAGGGATTCAGTCAGAAACAGATCAAAAGAAATGGCAGGATGTGATTGACGAAATTTGGAATAATGCCAGTTCCTCTTCATGGAAAATCGGAAAAGGAACGGTTGTCAAATTACCTTATTTAGGAAATGATTTTGCTTCCATTGGAATCACTCAAGATGTTTATTTTTCGAATTTAAGTAGAGCCGATTCAGAAACAATTGCTTGGGCGCACAGAAAAGCAGATAATGAAGAAGTCTATTTTCTTTCGAATCAAAAAGAGCAAAAAAGAACATTTGATGCTTCTTTCAGAATAGCTGGAAAAGTGCCACAATGGTACAATCCAATTACAGATAAAACATCGGCTTTAGCCAATTGGAAAATAGAAAACGGACGAACGATTGTTTCTTTGACTTTAGAAGCTAATGAATCAGGTTTTGTGATTTTTAAAGAAGAAACCAAAGAAATTTTAGCTCAAGGAAAAATAGCTGAATTTGAAAAAGTTCAAGTTTTAGATGAAAATTGGGAACTTCAGTTTGATCCAGAATTCAAAGGCCCGAAAGAAATCGTAAAAACGAATAAACTGTTTGATTGGAGTACTTCAGAAAATGATCAGATTAAATATTATTCTGGAACTGTTATTTATAAAAAAGAGTTTGTTTGGAAAGGAAAAGACACCAGTGAAATCTGGCTTGATTTAGGTGAAATTGCGAATATGGCAGAAGTTTCAATCAATGGAAAATATTGCGGAACACTTTGGACTTTTCCATTCAAAACAGATATTTCACAGGCATTACAAAGAGGAAAAAATACAATCGTAATAAAAGTGACCAATACGTGGGCAAACCGATTAATTGGCGATCAAAAACTGCCAAAAGAAGATAGGTTGACATGGACAACAGCGCCATTTAGATTGGAAGGAAATCCATTGCTAAAAGCGGGATTATTGGGACCAGTAAGTATTGTAAAAGAGAAATAATTTTTTTTCGCCACGACCCGAGCGATAGTGAACGGACGAAGTAATTCACGAATTTTTTATTATCAGATTTGAGATTAATTTGTGAATTCGTGGCTAATAAAACACAACGAAAATGAGAAATTCAATTATTGCATTCATGGTTGTTTTAGCAAGTCTGCAAATCAATGCAAAAATCAAAATGCCAGCATTGTTTTCAGACAATATGATGCTGCAGCAAAAATCGAACGCACCAATTTGGGGCTGGGCAGAAAAGAATGCCAATGTCACAATCAGAACATCGTGGAATTCTAAAATCTACAAAACAAAAGCCGATGCTTCGGGTAAATGGAAAACAGCATTGCAAACGCCAATAGCAGGCGGACCATTTACAATTGAAGTAACAGAAGGAACGGAAAAAGTAACCATCAAAAACATTTTAATTGGTGAAGTCTGGCTTTGTTCGGGACAATCGAATATGGAAATGCCATTAAAAGGTTTTCAGGGACAGCCAGTTAAAAATGGAAACGAAATCATTATAAGATCAACTAACAAAAACATTCGTTTAATTACGATTCCGCGTGCTACTGTTTTAGAACCAAAAGACGATTTTGAAGGAAAATGGGAAGAAGCTTCTCCAAAATCAACTTCCAATTTTAGTGCAACGGCTTGGTATTTCGGATCGCTTTTACAAGAAGTTTTAAATGTTCCGGTTGGATTGATTCACGTTTCATATGGAGGTTCAAGTATGGAAGCATGGATGAATGCGGAAATGCTGAAAGATTTCGCTAGCGCTAAAATTCCGACCACAAAAGAAGAATTGGCAAAAGACCCAAATCGTGTTCCAACGACTTTGTTTAACGGCATGCTTTCGCCTGTAATTGGTTACGGAATCAAAGGCTGTATTTGGTATCAGGGAGAATCGAATTACGAAAGAGCAAATGAGTATACGGCTTTAATGAAAAAGATGGTAAGCAGTTGGAGGACAATGTGGAATCAAGGAGATTTTCCTTTTTATTTCGCTCAAATTGCACCGTTTAATTATGCTTCATTTCATCCAAAAGATTATGAAGAAAAATACAATTCGGCTTATTTGAGAGAGGCACAGTTTAAAGCTTCAAAGGAAATTCCGAATTCGGCAATGGCAGTTTTAATGGATGTTGGCGAAGAAAATAACATTCATCCAATGGACAAGGAAAAGGGAGGAAACCGATTGGCTTTTCAAGCTTTGGCAAGAACGTACGGAATGGAAGGTTTCGAATTCGAAAGTCCGAAATACAAAAGCATGGAGATTAAAGACGGAGCTGTAACCGTTTCTTTTGATGATGTTGCCAACGGAATTACATCTTATGAAAAAGAAGTGACAGGTTTTGAAATAGCGGGAGAAGACAAAGTTTTTTATCCTGCGAAAACGGTTGTTAGAAGAAAATCAGTGGTTTTAACTTCTGATAAAGTGGCTAAACCCGTTGCAGTGCGCTATTTATGGAAAGATTTCGCTAAAGCGGAATTATTTAGCGCAGGAGGATTGCCGGTTTCTTCGTTTAGGACTGATGAATGGTAAATACGTCACGAGCTCCTGCAAGGTTTTCAAAACCTTGTAGGTGTCTGATTTAGAATTTAAAAGTGTAAAAATAAATACCTACAAGGTTTTGAAAACCTTGCAGGAAAGAAAACGATGAGAAATAAAATACTATTTATACTTTTCTTCACAACGCTTTGCCTTAAAGCGCAGATTCCTGTACTTGATACTTACAATCAGGTTTGGACATCACACAGCGCAAATTCATCAGAATCTATGCCTTTGGGCGGCGGTGATATTGGTGCAAATGTCTGGGTGGAGAAAGGCAATTTGTACTTCTATTTTTCGCGAAGCGGGACTTTTGACGAACATAATACTTTACTGAAATTAGGTCGAGTAAAAATTACATTAAGCCCAAATCCTTTTGAAGGAAAAGAAGGATTTCGTCAAGAATTGAAATTGAAAGACGGTTATGTTTTGGTGGGACAAAATGATACGAAAATCAAACTTTGGGTGGATGTTTTTAAACCGATTATTCATGTTGATTTAGAAAGCAAAAATCAGTTGAGAATGACGGCTTCTTACGAGAGCTGGCGTCATCAGAATCGTATTTCAAAAGGAAAAGAAAATAATGCCAATTCTTATAAATGGGCACCTCAGGGAGATGTAATTATTTTTAAAGATTCGATTGCTTTTGAGAGTAACGGACTTAAATTCTATCACAGAAATCGCGAACAAACCGTTTTTGATGTTGCTGTAAAACAGCAGAAAATGGAATCGGTTAAAGATCAAATGATGAACCCAATTGCGAATTTGACTTTCGGTGGATTCATGAAAGGTGATAATTTAAAACCTGATGGAACTTATTTAGGAAAATATCAGGATACCGATTTTAAAGGTTTTAATTTAACGAGCACTAAACCTTCAAAAAAACATTCGCTAGAAATTTATTTAAACACAAGTCAATCTGATTTTTCAACTTGGAATAATGGCTTGCAAAGTTTGATTGCTTCGAACAAAAACACAGCAAAACAAGCAGAAAAAAACACTATAAAATGGTGGAATAATTTCTGGAACCGCAGTTTTATTTTTACTCAAAAAAATCAATCGATTGAGAAAGATTCAGTTTATCAAATTGGGCAGAATTATCAGTTGTTTAGATATATGTTGGGGTGCAATGCATACGGAAAATATCCAACTAAATTCAACGGCGGACTTTTTACGGTTGATCCTGTTTACGCTAATAAAGACTTAAATTTTACACCTGATTTTAGAAATTGGGGCGGAGGAACGATGACAGCTCAAAACCAGCGATTGGTTTATTTTCCCATGATAAAAAGCGGTGATTTTGACATGATGAAATCACAATTGGATTATTATGTAAGTCTTCAAAAAAATGCCGAATTACGTAGTAAAGTCTATTGGAAACACAGCGGAGCTTCTTTCACAGAACAATTAGAGAATTTCGGACTTCCAAATCCAGCAGAATACGAATGGAAACGTCCCGCAGATTACGATCCGGGAATGGAATACAATGCTTGGCTGGAATACGAATGGGACACCGTTTTAGAATTCTGCCAAATGATGTTGCAGCAGAAAGAATATGCTCAAGAAGACATTCAGAAATACAACCAATTCATTATTAGCTGTCTTCGTTTTTTTGATGAACATTATCAATATTTAGCGAAACAAAGAGGTCGAAAAGCTTTGGACGGAAATGGAAAATTAGTTTTATATCCCGGTTCAGGAGCAGAAACGTATAAGATGACTAATAATTCAAACAGTACGATTTCAGCTTTGCAGGTTATTACAGAAAGCCTTTTAAAGCTTTCTGCCAATGAATTATCCCAAGAAGACGTTGAATATTTAAAAGTATTTCAAACGAGAATTCCGCCTTTGAATTTTGGGCAGATTGAAAATCATAAAGTTTTGCTTCCTGCGAAAACTTGGGAACGTGTTAATAATTCAGAAGTGCCCCAATTGTACCCTGTTTATCCGTGGGGAATTTATGGCGTTGGAAAACCTGATTTAGAAACCGCTTTGAATACATGGAAATACGACGCTGATGCTTTAAAATTCAGAAGCCATGTAGGTTGGAAACAAGACAATATTTTCGCTGCTCGTTTAGGATTGACCGATGAAGCTGCAAAATACAATACGTTGAAAATGGCCAATTCAGAACGGCGTTTTCCAGCATTTTGGGGACCAGGTTTTGACTGGGTTCCAGATCATAATTGGGGCGGTTCGGGAATGATTGGTATGCAGGAAATGCTTTTGCAGGAAACAGATGGGAAAATCTATCTTTTCCCAGCATGGCCAAAAGAATGGAACGTTCATTTTAAATTACATGCAAAACAAAATACTACAGTAGAAGCCGAGTTAATCAACGGAGAAGTAAAGTTTTTAAAAGTAGTTCCAGAAGAAAGAAAAAAAGACATTATAAACCTGATTGGAAAATCAGAATCAGAAAAAATTAAACTAACTATTACCACACAAAAATGATTAAGAAATTACTAAGTGCTTCGGTTCTTGCGATGCTTTTGGCGACCAACGGGCAAGCACAGAATACCGACAAACAAGTCGTAAAAGTCGATTTTGACTTTTTCCAAAGACGATTAGAAGAAGTTCACGATCCGAGTTACGATTCGTGGGTGATTAATGAAAATAAAGAAGATCAAAAAACTTTTAATGGAGTGACTTTTAAACTAAAAGGAAACTTTACTTCAAAGTGGTACAAGGTCGGAATGAGTGCTCCATATTACAATAGGTTAGGTTCTGACGGATTGGTTACATCTGAAAATTTAGAACTGAAAATTAGTGGTTTGGCAGCAGGGAAACACACTCTTTTGACCTTTCACAATGCGTTTGATGTTATTACAGGAAAGACTTTTTCACCGATTAAAATCTTTATAAACGGAAAACTTCAGGAAACTGTAAATGCGAGTCAGAGAGCCAATGCTAAAGTGGATGCTTCTATGGCGTATATTTCATTCAACGCAGAAAAAGGAAAAGATGTAATTGTTCGTTTTGAAATTGATCCGACGAACAATCCAGATGTTGTAAAACAAATTGTGGTTAACGGTTTTGAAATCGATACACCAAACTTGATGAATCAAGCACGCACTCCAGAGCCAAAAAACAGGGACGAACATGTTGAAGTTAATAAAAATGTAATTTTAAAATGGGATGCTCCAAAAAATGTTGTAGCTCATAAATTGTATTTCGGTTTAGATCAAAATGCGGTGGCAAATGCAACAGAATCTTCAAAAGAATTCAAAGGGAAATTGGCTGATAAAAGTTTCTCTGTTTCAGATTTATATAGCGGTTCAACCTATTATTGGAGAGTAGATGAAGTCGATACTAATGGCGAAGTTACTTTAGGAAATGTTTGGTCGTTTAAACCTGCCCAATTGGCTTTTCCAGGTGCTGAAGGTTACGGACGTTATGCTGTTGGAGGACGTGGCGGAAAAGTAATCGAAGTTACAAATCTAAATGACGACGGCCCAGGAAGTTTACGTGATGCTATTAATCAGGAAATTGGCCCAAGAACGATTGTTTTTAATGTTTCGGGAAATATTAAACTGGCTTCGAGATTGGTTGTAAATCAGCCGTATATTACGATTGCAGGTCAAACTGCTCCGGGAGAAGCAATTACGGTTACCAGAGCTCCGATCGGCTTAACGGGAGATGATGGCGTTATCCGCTTTTTGAAAGTGAGAATCGGCGGAGGAAAAACATTTGACGGAATGGGTTTAACAGGGGCTAATTTTAGTATTATCGACCACTGTTCGATAAGCTGGACTATTGATGAATCGTTTAGTTCCCGTGGCGCGCATCATATTACTTTGCAAAGAACTTTAATTTCTGAGGCTTTAAATGTGGCAGGACACGATAAATACGAAGCAGGAAAAATGCACGGATATGCGGCTACAATTGGCGGTGATATCGGAAGTTTTCATCACAACTTGTTGGCTCACAACGAAGGCCGTAACTGGAGTATTGGCGGTGGTTTAAGCGGTGACGGATTTTATACTGGAAGATTGGATATTCGTAATAACGTAGTTTATAATTGGGGAAAAAGAGCCACAGATGGTGGTGCGAACGAAGTAAACTTTGTAAATAACTATTATAAACCAGGAGCTTCAACTAAGATTTTTGTGGCTTTGAATGCGCAGCATGAAGGTGTTGGGAAAGGAATGCAGCGTTATTACTTTGATGGAAATGTCATGCCGGGTTATTTTGATGAGAAAACACAGGACAAAGGCAGAAAATTTACTGTAACCAATAAGGAGAAAGTGGAGTATGAAACTTTCGTAAATAAGCCTTTTTTTGAATCTTATGTAAACACGCAATCGGCTAAAGGAGCTTATAAAAATGTACTTTCAGATGTTGGTGCAAATCAGCCGTATTTTGATAAGCACGATAACCGAATTATAGATGAAACTTTAAAGGGAACATATACTTATAAAGGAAGTAAAAGCGGTTATGGCGGAATGATTGACAGTGAAGAAGATGCTGGAGGATGGCCAAATTTTCCGTCAGAAACTCGTCCTTCAGATTGGGATACCGATCATGACGGATTGCCAAACTGGTGGGAAAAGGCTTTTGGTTTAAACGAAAACTCACCAGCAGGAGATTTCTCAGATGCGAACTCAGATGTTGATAAAGACGGTTTCACACAATTAGATAATTATTTAGACTGGCTGGCTCAGCCTCATTATTTTATCAGTTTAAAGGATAAAAAATCTTTGGCTGTTGCTGATTTTTTCAAAGGATACGAAAACAAACCAGTTTACACTTTCTCTGAAGTTAAAAACGGTAAAGTAAGTTTAAAAGGAAAAGAAATTCAATTCACTGCGGAAAATAAAGGCTTTGCATCATTCATAATCACAGTAAAAGATGCTGATGGAGATTCGATGAGCAGAACCATTAATTTCTTCGTGAAGTAAATATTTAAACCATATAAGTCATATAAGAAATTTTAAGTTTTACTTAAATGAGCTTATATCAATCTGGTTAAATTGGAAAAGTTTTGTTTAAATGAACTTATATGACTTATATGGTTCAAAATTATAGTAGAATGAAAAATTTATTAAATGTTTCCCTTAGTTTGTTTTTTGCTAGTGCAGGAGTAATGGCGCAAAACAAAGGTTTGGTTGCAAATTCACAAAGTCCGTATTCTAAATTGCAGAGCGTTGGTTTGCAAGATGTAAAATGGACTAACGGATTCTGGAAAGAGCAATTTGATGTAGAAACCAAAAATACTTTGCCATACATGTGGGATTTATACCATAGCGAGACTTCTCATGCGTACAAAAACTTCGAAATTGCAGCTGGTTTAAGCAAAGGAACTTTCAAAGGACCTTCTTTTCATGATGGTGATTTCTACAAGATTTTTGAAGGAATGGCAGCCACTTATGCCGTTACAAAAGATAAAAAACTCGATGCCGAAATGGATAAAGCCATTGCGCTTTTCGCAAAAGTACAGCGCAAAGACGGTTATATTCATACGCCAGTTTTAATTGACGAACGCTGGGGAACTTTGGGCCCAGAAGAAGTTAAAAAACAACTGGGTTTCGAGAAATACAATATGGGACATTTAATGACGGCTGCTTGCATTCATTATCGCGCGACTGGAAAAACCAATTTTCTAAACATTGGCAAAGGAGTTGCCGATTTCTTGTACGATTTCTACAAAAAAGCATCGCCAGAGTTGGCTAGAAATGCGATTTGTCCGTCTCACTATATGGGAATTGTTGAAATGTACAGAACAGTAAAAGATCCGAAATATTTAGAATTGGCTAATAATCTTATTGACATTAAAGGAACTACAAGCGACGGAACCGACGACAATCAGGATAGAGTGCCGTTTAGACAGCAGACCACCGCGATGGGACACGCTGTAAGAGCAAATTATCTTTATGCAGGAGTTGCCGATTTATATGCAGAAACGGGAGAAAAGAAGTTATTAGACAATTTAGAATCTATTTGGGATGACGTTACATACCGTAAAATGTATATTACAGGAGGTTGTGGTTCTTTATATGATGGAGTTTCACCAGACGGAATTTCGTATGATCCAACTGTAGTTCAAAAGATTCATCAAGCGTACGGAAGACCTTTCCAATTGCCAAATGCCACGGCTCACACCGAAACCTGTGCTAATATCGGAAATGTGTTGTGGAATTGGAGAATGCTTCAAATTACGGGTGATGCCAAATATGCTGATATTGTAGAATTGGCACTTTATAACAGTGTACTTTCGGGAATGAATTTAGAAGGAGATAAATTCTTGTACAATAATCCGTTAAATGTTTCGAACAATTTGCCGTTTCACCAAAGATGGGGAAATGTGCGTGAAGGTTATATTGCTTTATCAAACTGCTGTGCGCCAAACGTGACCAGAACTGTTGCTGAAGTTGGAAATTACGCTTACAATCTTTCCAAAGAAGGTTTGTATGTCAATTTATACGGAAGCAACAATTTAAATACAAAAACATTAAGTGGAGAAGCATTAGAAATTGAACAGCAAACGAATTATCCTTGGGACGGAAAAGTAACGTTGAAAATTATTAAAGCGCCAAAAGATTTGCAGGCTTTCTTTTTAAGAATTCCAGGATGGAGTCAGAATGCAGAAGTTTTGGTTAATAATGCGAAAGTTTCAGATAAAATCGTTTCAGGAACTTATTTGAAATTAAACCAAAAATGGAAAAAAGGTGATGTAATCGAATTGAATTTACCAATGCCAGTTGAATTGATGGAAGCCAATCCGTTGGTAGAAGAAGTTAAAAATCAAGTTGCGGTAAAAAGAGGACCTTTGGTGTATTGTTTAGAATCAGATCAGTTACCTGCAAATACAAGTGTAAATGATGTGATTTTAAATCTGAATTCTGATTTTAAAACTGATTTTACCGAATTGAAAAACAGAAAATTAGTTACAATTGAAGCGACGTCAAAAATTACCGCTGATAATTCTTGGAATAAAACACTTTATAAACCCATTTCAACAAAAGACGGAAAATCTTTAACTGTAAAATTGATTCCGTATTTTGCATGGGGAAATAAAGGACAGGGAGAAATGACGGTTTGGATGTCGCATTAAAATTATATGTAGATTTCCTGTTTCGTAGTAGACGCACTGCAGTGCGTCTACGTCATGTGTATTAAGCATTGTGGTTACGTTGCGTTAGACGCACTGCAGTGCGTCTCTACAAATTAACTTTTTTTAAAAACTTAAACCATTAAAACTTATGAAATATATTCTGGCTTTATTTTTAATAACATTTTCTGTATCAGCCCAAACGCTCGATAACAAATTAGCATTAACAGTAGCCCAAGACGGTTCTGGAGATTTTAAAACCATTCAGGAAGCGGTAAATAAGGTAAAAGACAATTCAGAAAAACGCGTGATAATAACCATAAAGCCAGGGAAATATGTGGAGAAGTTAGAAATTCCAGTTTCTAAATCCTTCATTACTTTAAAAGGAACGGACCGGAATAAAACCATTATTTCATTTGATGATTATTCTGGAAAACCACTTCGCGAACCAGACCCTTCAGGGAAAAAGGAATTTGGAACAGGCACTTCGTATTCTTTTATGATAAAAGGAAACGATTGTACACTTGAAAACTTAACTGTCGAAAATACGGCGGGAAGAGTAGGTCAGGCTGTGGCGCTTCATATTAAAGGAGATAGAGTTATCGTAAGGAATTGCAATCTATTAGGAAATCAAGATACGCTTTATTTGTCAGAAGGAAATACTCGTACGTATTTTGAAAACTGTTTTATCAACGGAACAACCGATTTTATTTTTGGCGCAGCGACTGCTTATTTCTATAAATGTACCATCGAAAGTTTGGTAAACTCTTACATCACAGCCGCTTCGACCCCGCAAGGGCAAGCTTATGGTTTTGTCTTTACAGATTGTAAGCTTATTGCAAAAGACAAATCGGTAGACCAAGTATTTCTGGGAAGACCTTGGAGACCTTATGCCCAAACTGTTTTTATCAATACTGATTTGGGTTCGCATATTATTCCAGAAGGATGGAACGCATGGATTGACACTAGATTTCCAGATAAAGATAAAACAGCTTATTATGCTGAATATGGAAGCAAAGGTGCGAGCGCCAAATATGTCTCTCAACGTATTTCTTGGTCACATCAGTTAAAAAAAGAAGACATTAAAAAATACGATAGAGATTTAGTTTTAAACGGCTGGAATCCAAAATAAGTACGATCAAGAAAACACAGAGTTTTTGTATCGTTTTATGCTCAATAGTAATATTGGGCATTTTTATTTTTAAGCGTAAAGTGAATTTTTATCAGTCGAAAAATCTCTTAATCAGAAATTACTTTTAAAAATTACTTTTTTTTATATTTTTTTTAAGTTTAAAGGTGTGTTATCCGGTATAGTATGCTGTAAGTTTTTTAAGGCGAAATCGTAATTATTTTTTTAAATAATCTTCTTTTTAACAATTAAAACAAATAATCTTAAACACTTATTACTCAGAATTTAGAATAATTGATTTTGCATAAAAAATAAAGATTACTTGTTTTTAGTGAATTTTTTGCTTCTTTTGCGGAAAAATAGGTTGGCATATTTTGGTTTATGCAAACATTTACTTTTATTTTTTAAGGACAGATATTTTTTCAAGCTGTTTTTTATCAATATTGTTTTTTTTGGGTTATTTTTTTTGAAATACCGCTGTCAAAACAGGATAGAGCAGGACGGTTCTAATATATCATCGTCATATTTTTGGAATATTAAATAAATGTGTTTTCGACATTTAATTCAAACGATTTAGTTACTTCAAATTGTTAAAAATTACAAAGCACATTTAAACATGACTAACTAACAAGTAATAACCTAACCAAAACAAAAAACATTTATGAAACAAGCACTTTTAAAGAGATGTAGTTTTCTTTTGTTTACACTGATGACTGTGATGAGTTATGCTCAAAACTCTAATCAAGTAACAGTAACAGGAACTGTGACTGATAATGTATCAGGTCTTCTTCCAGGGGTAAACGTAACAGAGAAATCTACAAAGAATACTGTGACTACAGATTTTAATGGGCAATTTCAAATTAAAGTTAAACCAAATGCAACTTTAGTTTTTTCATTTATCGGAATGAGAAAACAAGAAGTACCAATTGGAAATAGAACAACAGTAAATGTTAAACTTACAGAAGATTCAAACGAGTTACAAAATATAGTAGTAGTTGGATATGGTGCTCAGAAAAAGGAAAAACTTACTGGTGCTATCGCAACGATTAACCCAACAGAAATTCAGGAACTTCCGGTGTCGAACTTATCAGAAGCCTTAAGAGGTCAGGTTCCTGGTTTAAGTATTATTGATGGAGGAGGACGCCCTGGAGATCAATCTTCTTTAGAAATTCGCCAGACATATGGTTTCTCTAAAGATGGTAGTTCAAAAACTCCTTTAATTATTATCGATGATATGATTCAAGTTGATCCTGTTAATGGTAGAGCTTCTATGGATGCTTTTAACAGACTTGATCCTTCTGAGATTGAAAGTATTACAGTATTAAAGGATGCTTCTGCTGCTATCTATGGTTCTAGAGCGGCTCAAGGAGCAATTGTGGTAAAAACTAAAAGAGGAAAAAGCGGTGTGCCAACATTCCAATATTTTTCTCAGTTTGCCGTAAATGATGCGGTTAGCCACAGTAAAACTATGTCGGCTTACGATTTTGGTGTTTTCTCAAACAGATTTTTCAAAGGATCGAATAACCTTGGAACGAATGGATCAAATCTTTTTTCTGATGCTGAGTTAGAGCAAATGAAAGACCTTAATTATGACTGGTTAAGAGAAGCATGGAAACCTGCAATTCAGCAAAAACATACTTTAAGTGTTAGCGGAGGTACTGAAAAAGCGACTTATTTTGCGGGTATCAATTACTTTACACAAGGAGCTAATTTAGGAAGACAAGATTATAACAAATGGAATTTCCGTACAGGTATGACAGCTAAAATCAGCAGTTCATTAGATTTTTCTGCAGCTGTTTCTGGAAATTCAGGAGATATCGAAAAATCATTTACAAAAGCTTCAGCAAATATCAGTGACAGTAGTTATGCTTCTGCTGCTGGTGGTGAGCAGGCTGATTATGGATTTTTACTTCACATGCCAAAATACATTCCATGGCAGACTACTGTAGGTGGGCAGGAATATTATGTGTCTCCATTTGCACGTACAGATCGTAATTTAGGATCTGCAAACGCTAATAATACAATTGCAGGATGGAATTATTTTGCAGCAATGAACAATGGTTCCAAACAAACGACAAATGATTTCTCATACAACGTAAACATGTCGTTAAACTATAAAGTTCCATTTATTAAAGGATTATCTATTAAAGGAACATATTCAAGAAGCCAGACTTCTGCAAGTACAGAGCAAGTTCAATTACCGTATGATTTAGCAAGAATCAGAAATTACGAAACTCAGGATAACCACCTTCTAAGTGCTGCTAATCCAACTGTTTACAATGCATCGACTAATCCAGATGGTGATTTCTTAATCGAGACAAATGCTCGTAACTCAAGAGTTTATTACGATACAAACTTCTCTAAATCAGTTCAAGCTAACTTCTTTGCAGATTATAACAGAACTTTTGACAACCACGAAGTAGGGGCAATGTTCTCTATAGAACGTTCTGAGTCATCTTATAAAAGTACTCGTTTAGCTTTTGAAAACACAGGAAAAGACTACGGTGGATCCTACCAAACAGCAGGTACTTTAAGTACAAACTCAACTGCTTTAAAAGGTGAGCAGGGAACACTTTCTTATTTAGGACGTTTAAACTATAGCTATAAATCAAAATACATCCTTCAGTTCTTATTCAGAAGTGATGCTTCAACGAAATTCGCACCAGAGAACTACTGGGGATTCTTTCCATCACTTCAAGCAGGATGGATTGTATCTAAAGAAAAATGGTTTAACAATAATGTATCTTGGGTAGATTTCTTCAAAATCCGTTATTCTATTGGTAAAGTAGGTAATGATAATATCAACGCATGGAGATGGATGAAACTTTATGATGTAATCGCTGATAAAGGATTCCAATTTGGATCTAATGGAGGTGTATTAGGAGGTGGTGTAACACCTAGAGTAGAACCAAACAGAAATGTAGGCTGGGATACTACAATCAAAAACAACTTAGGTTTTGATTTGACAGTATTAAAAAATAGATTATCGATCACCACTGATCTTTACTATGATAAATCAAAAGAAATGTTGACAGGGATGGCTGGAGCAGTAGGAGTGCCAATCTCTGTAGGAGGTGGGTTTGCCGAAGAAAACTATGCAGCTGTAGATTCTTGGGGAGGTGAGCTTGCTGTTAATTGGAAAGACAATGTAAATAAAGATTTCAGTTATAATGTTGGAGTGAACTTTGGATTATCTGATAATAAAGTTAAAAAATATCCAGAACCAGCTTTACTGCACCCATCAAATAACTTAACAGAAGCAGGCCGTTCAATGTTTTTTCCGCAATGGGGATTCAGAACATGGAAAGAAACTTCAACAGGAGATGGTATTTTACGTACAGACGAAGATGTTGCTAACTACTGGAACTACTTAACGCAGCGTGCCACTGCCGCTGGAGTAGCGCCAAATTACATGGGTATTTCAAATGTGGCAAACATGAGAAAAGGTATGTTAGCGTATGAAGATGTTGGAGGACAATTTAACAGTACAGACGGTACACAAGCAGGTCCAAACGGTCAGATTACTAAAAACGAAGATTACGTGAAATTAGTAAACAAAAACAGAACATACGGTTTTACAACTAATTTAGGAGCAAGATATAAATCAATCTTCATCAAAACACAAATCGCAACATCATGGGGTGGATATAGAGCAATTGATGTTGTAAAACAAGGAACATCATCTTCACACAACATGTGGGCTCGTGAGACTTTCTGGAATGATATGTACGCAGATGATAATGTAAACGGTAGATACCCTAACTTAGCAAATCAGGATTATATTGCTGTTCCTTCTGATTTCTGGCAGCTAGACACTTTCCGTTGTACAGTAAGAAATTTAACTTTAGGATTTGATATGCCAAAAGAACTTTTAGAGAAAATTAAAATTGCTAAATGGTCAGTTGGAGTTACAGGTAACAACCTTTGGGATTTATACAATCCATATCCAAATCATTATCGTAACATGTATGATAGTTCTTCTGAAAACTATCCTACGCTTAGAACTTGGGCTGTTACTTTAAACATTACATTCTAATTTTAATTCAATAAGAAGATGAAACTAAAAATTAATAAAAAATATATAGCTCTTGCACTTTTTGCAGTGTTGAGTGCATCTTGCAGCGATAACTTTTTGGAAGAAAAGAAAAATTTCGGGAGTGTTGACGATTCATTTTATGAAAGTCAAGAACGTGCAAACTGGTACATCAATAACGTTTATTTTGATTACTATTCTGCTTTTAAATCTCCTGGGCAAAGCCTTGTAGGATCTTATGCGGATACTTATTCTAAAATGACCGAAGAAATTGGAGGTATCCAGCCGCTAATCAACCCAAATATTACTTACTTTAATGCTGCAGATGCTTCAGGTTATTACGGAGGTAAATTAGAAGATAAAATTAATAACGTTCCTTACAACAGAATTAGAGATTGTAACTCTTTTATTAGAGATATCGATGTTAAAGGAGCAACTTTAGATAAAACATTCCGCGATCAAGCAAAAGGACAGTTATATTATTTACGTGCTGTTCAGTATTTTGACTTGCTACGTGTATACGGAGGTGTTCCAATCGTAACAGAAGTTCAGACGCCAAGTACTGAAGATGAAACCATTAAATTGCCTAGAGCTACTGTAACAGAAGTAGTAGACCAAATAGTAAAAGACCTAGATATGGCTGCAAGTCTATTGCCAAGAACTTGGAATTCTGCAGATTATGGCCGTGTTACCAAAGGTGCTGCAATGGCTGTAAAATCTAGAGTTTTATTAACATATGCAAGCCCATTGTTTAATAAAAACTGGGATGGTTCAAACGATCGTTGGAATGCAGCCTTAAAAGCAGGTTTAGAAGCAGAAACTGAATTAACTGCTGCTGGAATTGGATTGTATGGAAATTCAGCAAAAGACTGGCAGAATATGTTTACTTTGGGGGCATCAGGAAATGCGCCATGTCCTGAAGCTATTACAGTACAGCTTTTAGGAACTAATACAACAAATCTAGGTATGAGCAACTCCTGGGAAAAAGCGATTCGATTAATCAGCCAAGGTGGAACTGGTGCTATGGAAGCTCCAAAAGAAATGATCGATTTATTCCCAATGGCAAATGGTTCTAGACCAACTGCAGCAAACGGATATAATGATTTTCTTTTCTTCGTAAACCGTGACCCAAGATTCTACAGAACATTTGCTTTTTCGGGTGTAAGATGGAATTATAAAGAAAACGACAAACCAGTTGTATGGGCTTACCGTTGGTTAGACGCTTCAAAAAAAGCATATTATAGTGACTCAAACAACGAAACAAGTCCAGCATTAGTTAGAAAAATGACCGATGTTACAGCAACAAACGCAAGTAGTTTCCAATACTCAGGAACCGATATTTACGAGTACAGATATGCAGAATTACTATTAAACATTGCCGAATGTTATGCGGCACTTGGACAAACAGGTAACACAATCGCTTACTTAGGAAGAATTAGAAACCGTGTTGGAATTCCATCTGCAAATAACTACGGAATTGGAACATTAAGTGATAAATACGCAGCAATCGAAGCCGTTTTATACGAACGTAGAGTTGAATTAGCTTACGAAGGAAAACGTTACTGGGATGTACAAAGATGGATGCTTTATGATAATGCAACACTTGCAGGTACTACTGGAGGAACAGTTAGTAAATTACGCTTAACACCAATTAATGGTACACAACGTACAGGAAATTATCTGCAGTACAAAAACACAGCTACAAGTGCTGATCCGTTAGCAGCAGCTCGTGCAAGTATTTCAGCTGATCCTGATGCCGCTAATTTCCAAACACAGTTAGCAGCTTTAGCAGCTTTCTACACAGACAATTTTACATTTGTAGCACCTCCAACTCCTATGGATAACGTGAATAACGTAGCCGTTAAAATTAAATTTAACCCTAACTACTACATCATGGGATTACAAAATACTGTTTTGGCACAAAATCCATGGTTGAAACAAACCATTGGCTGGAAAGATGCATCAGGCGGTGAAGGAGATTACAACTACCAAGAATAATTTTTTTTACAATAAAAAAACAGAAATAACATACAAAGCTTTTCACCTGTACTTGTCAAAAGATACAGGTGATTTGTTTAAAAAGAATTACCACAACTAGAAATTAACATGAAAAATTCCGCATTATTTATCGCATCATCTCTGCTTTTTTTAGGAAGCGCAAAATGCTTTGCCCAGTATCCAAAAATTAGTCCAGAAGTTCAAGCGCAGGAAAAGGCAATTAAAGAAGAAGCTCAAAGACTTTCTGACGAAGCTTGGACAAAAGCTTTAGTTGTTATTGAAGAAGAAGCAAAACATGGAAAACCATATATTCCGTGGGCAGCAAGACCAACAGATTTACCTCAGGCTGAAATTCCAGCTTTCCCGGGTGCTGAAGGAGGAGGAATGTACACTTTTGGAGGTCGTGGAGGAAAAGTATACACGGTAACAAGTTTAGAAGACCGCGGACCTGGAACTTTACGCGAAGCTTGCGAACAAGGAGGAGCGAGAATAGTGGTATTTAATGTTGCTGGAATTATTAGATTGAAAAGTCCGTTAATCATTCGTGCGCCTTACATTACAATTGCAGGGCAGACTGCTCCCGGAGATGGAATTTGTATTGCAGGAGAATCAACTTGGATCGATACGCATGATGTAATTATCAGACACGTACGTTTCCGTCGTGGAGAAACTTTTGTAGGACGTCGTGATGATGCCATTGGAGGAAATCCAGTTGGAAACATTATGATCGATCACGTTTCTGCTACTTGGGGATTAGACGAAAATATGTCAATATACAGACATATGTACAATCCGGGTCCTGGATATCCAGATATTAAAGTGGGAACAGTAAACATTACCATCCAAAACAGTTTATTCGGAGAAGCTTTAGATACTTACAATCATGCTTTCGGAAGTACTTTAGGTGGAGAAAACTGCTCTTTCATGAGAAATATGTGGGCTAATAATGCTGGTAGAAACCCTTCTATTGGATGGAATGGAATTTTCAACTTCGTTAATAATGTGGTTTTCAACTGGTACAACAGATCTACAGATGGCGGCGATTACACAGCAAACTACAACATCATCAACAACTTCTATAAACCAGGTCCTGTAACCGATCTAACTCAGCCAATCAGCTATAGAATCTTAAAACCTGAATCTGGAAGAAGTAAATTGCCATACATGGTTTTTGGTAGAGCTTTCGTAAACGGAAACGTAGTGAACGGAAATGAAAAGGTGACAAAAGACAACTGGGACGGAGGTATTCAGTTAGAGAACAAAAAAGGGGAATTAATGACTTATGAGGAAGCGTCAGCATATTTCGCTAAAATGAAAGTAGACAAACCTTTCCCAATGCCATGGTTCAATAAATTTATGACTGCAGAAGAGTCTTATGAGTTTGTGCTTAAAAACGTTGGAGCAACACTGCCTATCAGAGACAAAGTCGACGAAAGAATCGTAAGAACTGTAAAAACAGGTGTTCCAGAATATGCAAAAGGATTAGAAAAAAAGACTTTCTACCAATTCGAACACAGACGTCTACCGATGGATTCTTATAAAAAAGGAATCATTACAGATATTTCTCAAGTTGGAGGATATCCGGAATATAAAGGAAAACCTTATGTAGACACAGACAAAGACGGAATGCCAGATGCATGGGAGAAAAAATACGGTTTAAACCCGAACGATCCATCTGATGCACAAGGAGACTTAAATGGAGACGGATATACCAATATCGAAGATTACATCAACGGTGTAAATCCTGCAATAAAAGTAAACTGGAAAGATTTAGCGAATAACAAAGAAACATTAGTTAGACCTCTATTAGATTTAAAATAGGAAGAATTTTAAAAACATAGAAAGAGCTGCGAATTGTTTTTATTTTTTTTACGAAAGCTAAAAAAATGCTCGCAAAGCCGCAAAGCTTATTTAAAAAGTGAAGACAAAAAACTTTGCGTCTTAGCGACTTTGCGAGATTAAAAAAATTAAACGACTTAAAAACTTTAGCAAACTATGTTTCTAAAATTATAAAAAGAAAAAAATCATGATACTAAATAAAATAAACGCAGGCTTATTATCGTTGGTTTTCGCATTTTCAACTTTGAATGCACAACAGCATTTAGACCCAGAATATGTAAAAGTTACCAACGAAAGAGCAACTAAAATCGTTTTAAAATTAGATTTGAAAAACGAAGCAAAAGAAAAAGCAGTTTCAAATATAATAGCACAGCAATTTAGAGATTTAAGCGAAATCCAAGACGGTAGAGACGCTGAAATAAAAAAAGTAAAAGAAGACACTTCTTTAGCTAAAGAAAAACAAAACGAGAAAATTGACAAGCTGAAAGCAAAAGCAGACGAGTCAATTGCAAAATTGCATAAATCGTACCTTAAAAAATTAGGTAAAGAATTATCAGAAGACAAAATTACTGAAGTCAAAGACGGAATGACTTATGGCGTGCTTCCAATTACGGTTGCAGGATACAACGACATGCTTCCAAACTTAACTGCAGAACAAAAAGAATATATTTATAATGCTTTGGTTGAAGCTAGAGAGCATGCAATGGACGGAGGTTCTTCTAAAGAAAAACACGGCTGGTTTGGTAAATACAAAGGAAGAATCAATAATTATTTATCAAAACAAGGTTACGATTTAAATAAAGAAAGTGCTGACTGGCACAAACGCATTGAAGAGAGAGAAAAGAATAAAGGAAAAGATGCTACTTCAAAAGAATAATTTCTTAAAACTTTACAGCAATAACTATTAACTACAACCACCACAATTCATGCTAAATATCTTTCCACACCGTACTTTAAAAAGAACAGTAATGGCTTTGTCATTTTGCTCCCTTGTGTCATCGGCCTACGCTCAATATCCTGTAATTCCAAAAGACGTTCAGGCAAAAGCAGATGCTGTTTTAGCTGATGAAGAAAAGAGATTAAGCGAAATCTGGAATGCCAATTATCATATTATTAAAGAAGAAGCAAAACAAGGAAAACCTTATTTGCCTTGGGCTTCTTATCCAAAAGATTTTGTACAAGCCGATATTCCTGCTTTTCCAGGTGCTGAAGGAGGCGGAGCATACACACAAGGCGGTCGTGGCGGAAAAATATTTGTGGTTACTAGTTTAGAAGACAGCGGAAAAGGAACTTTTCGTGAAGCATGCGAAGCCGTTGGAGCAAGAACAATCGTTTTTAACGTTTCGGGAATTATCCATTTAAAAAAGAGAATCAGCATGCGTGCGCCTTACGTAACCATTGCTGGACAGACTGCTCCTGGGGACGGAATTTGCATTGCGGGAGAAACTTTAGAAATTGATACGCACGACGTTATCATCAGACACATGCGTTTCAGACGTGGGGCAACCGAAGTAACAAGAAGAGATGATGCGCTTGGCGGAAATCCGATGGGAAATATCATTGTTGACCATTGTTCTGTGAGCTGGGGATTAGACGAAAATATTTCTCTTTACAGACATCAATTTGCAGCAAATGCAAAATCGAAACTAGAGAAATTGCCAGCGTGTAATATCACCATTCAAAACACCATTTCATCAGAAGGTTTAGATACTTATAATCACGCTTTCGGAAGCACAATTGGCGGATTAAATAGTACTTTTATGCGCAATTTATGGGCCGACAACATTTCTAGAAACGCTTCTATCGGAATGTATGGCGACTTTAATTTTGTGAATAATGTAGTATTTAATTGGTGGAATCGTACCTTAGATGGCGGCGATTACCGTTCGATGTTAAATATCATCAACAATTATTTTAAACCAGGTCCAATTACGCCAGTAGGTGAGCCAATTGCACATAGAATTGTAAAGCCTGAGTCTGGATATATTGAACCAAAACAATATGGAAGAGCCTATGTTTCAGGAAATTTCATTGTAGGTTCTCCTGAAGTTACAGCAGATAACTGGAATGGCGGAGTACAATTGGAAAATCTTCCAGAAGCTGAAACGGCAGCATTTTTAGCAGCAATTAAACAGCCAAAACCTTTTTCAATGCCTCAATTCAAAATTATGGGTGCTGAAGAAGCTTATGAATATGTTTTAGCAAATGTTGGAGCGACAATTCCAAAAAGAGATGCTGTTGATGAAAGAATTTTGAAACAAGTTCGTACAGGAAAAATCGAAGTAAAAGATGGTTTAGAAAACAATATTGGAAAAGAATTCATCAAAAGAAGATTACCTGCGGATTCTTATAAAAAAGGAATTATAACACATCCAGATCAAGTTGGCGGTTATCCAACTTACAAAGGAAAAGCTTATAAAGATTCTGATAATGATGGAATTCCAGATGCGTGGGAGAAGAAATATGGTTTAAATCCAAATGATGCTTCAGATACCAATAAAGATTCAAACGGAGACGGTTACACCAACATCGAAAAATATTTCAACGGAATCGATCCAACTAGTAAAATAGATTGGACGAAAATCGAGAATAATACTGATACTTTGGCTAAATTAAAGTCATTGTTGCAATAAGATAATAGAATAGAGAAAATAGATAATAGAGCAAAGATTGGGTAAAAGTCTATATTCTTTACTCTATTTTCTATATTCTAAAAAATCAAAATGCTAAGAAGTCTAAGAAAGTCAAATAATAAAAATGAATTTCAATCATCTAATAAATATAGTATTTCTTCAAAAAGATAAAATGGTTTTGTCTGGTTTGGTGATGCTTTTCAGTCTTAACATCACAGCACAAAACACTTTCCCAGACATTGTAAAAACCAAAGAAGGAAAACTTTCTTTTACAGCAGATAATCAAGGAAACCAGATTCCTGATTTTTCTTTTGCAGGATATATGGCATCAGAAAAAGCAATTCCGAATCTGGAAAACAAGATTTTTGTTTCCAAACAAGAAGACGATGCAACTCAGAAAATCCAAAATGCGATTGATTACGTTAGCACACTAAAACCAGATAAATCGGGCTTTCGCGGAGCGGTTTTGTTAGATAAAGGAATTTTCAAAATCAGCGGAACATTATACATCAGAAAATCGGGTGTTGTTTTAAGAGGAAGCGGAAACACCGAAAACGGAACGGTACTTCTAGGAACAGGTTTAGAGAGAGAAGCCTTAATTAGAATTTTAGGTGTAAACGATAAAGTGTATAAAGATGCTTTCGAATTCAATACGGCTTACACACCACTTGGAACTCAAAAAATCGAATTAAAGAATGCTTCGAAATTAAAAGTTTCAGACGAAATAGAAATCAGCAGACCTTTAACAGATAATTTCATTAAAGAAGTAAACATGCAGGATTTTGGCGGAGAAACTTCTTGGATTGGATGGAAAAAAGGTGCTTGGGATATGACTTGGAATCGAGTTGTGACCAAAATCAATGGAAATGAAATTACATTGAATGCTCCAATTACAATGGCATTAGATGATGTTTTCGGAACTTCAAAAGTAACCGTTTATTCATGGCCGGGAAGAGTTGAAAATGCTGGAGTTGAAAACATCTTGATTAAATCGACTTTTAATGCTTCAAATGCAAAAGACGAAGAGCACAGATGGCAGGCAATTAGTATTGAAAACACCAGAAATACTTGGGTAAAACAAGTTAATTTCAAACATTTTGCAGGTGGAGCGGTTACAATTTTAAAAACAAGTCAGCAAATTACAGTTGAAGATTGTATCGCAACAGAACCTGTTTCAGAAATAGCTTCATTCAGAAGACATACCTTTTATACAGAAGGTCAACAGACGCTTTTCCAGCGTTGTTATTCAGAATTTGGATATCATGATTTTGCTGTGGGCGGATTTGGAACAACAGGTCCAAATGCTTTTGTACAGTGCGAATCGCATCTTCCGTTCAACAATAGTGGAGCAATCGGAAGCTGGGCAACTGGAGTTTTATTTGACATTGCTAATATTGACGGAAAAGAGCTTAGTTATAACAACAGAGAACAAGGCGGAAGAGGAGCAGGATGGACGGCAGCAAATTCTGTAATCTGGGAATCTTCGGCTTCAAAAGTAGAATGTTATAGTCCGCCAACTGCTCAAAACTGGGCATTTGGAGTTTGGGGACAATTTGGTGGAAATGGACATTGGAAAGACGTAAACGGACATATTAGTCCAAGAAGTTTGTTCTACACACAATTAGAAAACAGATTAGGAAAACTTCCAACGCCTGCTTTTATATACGATTTAGGTTCAGAACCCTCTTCAAGTCCAACAATTGAAGTTGCGCAAGAATTGACTAAAGCTTCGGTTACAACGAAACAAAGTTTACCAGAATGGATTGCAGAAGTTTCGAAACAAAACCCGATTAACATTAATAATTCAGGTTTAAAAAATGCGAACGATTTAAAGAATACAGCTTCCAATAAATCGGAAAATAAATCAAAAGTTATCACAGAAAATGGTTGGTTAACTTTTAATGGAAAAATAATTGCAGGAAAACAAATGAACGTGGCTTGGTGGAGAGGTGATCTTACAGATGATTTCGTAAACAAATCATTACCACACGTAACTCGTTTTGTACCAGGAAGAACAGGAAACGGACTAACAGACAGAGTTCAGGAAACAGTTGATTATTTAACTTCAAACAACATCATCGCTTTAGAACATAATTATGGTTTGTGGTACGACCGCAGAATGGACGATCATGAACGTGTACGTAGAATTGACGACGATACTTGGCCTCCATTTTACGAACAGCCTTTTGCTAGAAGCGGAAAAGACTTTGCTTGGGATCATTTAAGTAAATACGATTTAACAAAATTCAACGATTGGTACTGGAGCCGTTTAGCGCAGTTTGCAACTTTGGCAGAACCAAACGGACAAATGTTAATCAATCAGCAATATTTTCAGCACAATATTTTAGAAGCGGGAGCGCACTGGGCAAGTTCACCTTGGCGTTCAGCAAACAATATCAACAACTCTGGATTTCCAGAGCCACCTCCTTACGCAGGAGACAAACGTATTTTTATGGCAGAGCAGTTTTACGATATTACAAATGCTGATAGAAGAAAATTACACCAAGGTTTCATTAGAAAATCTTTCGAAAACTTTCAAGAAAACAGCAACGTTATTCAGCTAACAAGTGCCGAATATACAGGTCCGCTTCACTTTATGGAATTTTGGTTAGACGAAGCCCAAAAATGGAAAGACGAAACAGGCAAAAAAGGCTTAATTGGTTTAAGTGCAACCAAAGATGTTCAAGATGCGATTTTAAATGATGCCAAAAGAGTCAAAACAGTTGATGTAATTGATATTCGTTATTGGTACTATAAAGAAGACGGTTCAGCTTACGCTCCGCAAGGAGGCGTTAATTTAGCGCCAAGACAGCACGCCAGAAAACTAAAAACAGGAAAAGAAACCGATAATCAAGTCTATCGTGCGGTTAGGGAATACAGAGAAAAATATCCTGAAAAAGTAATTTTATATTCAACAGACGGATCTTCTCGTTTCGGTTGGCCGGCTTTGATGGCGGGAGCTTCAATGCCAAATATTCCAAAAATCGAATTGCCTCAGTTTTATGCCGCTTTAAGCGAAGTGAAATTAGTGGACGGAAATACATTCTCAGACAATCTTTGGAAATTAGAAAACAAAGGAAAAAGCTATCTTTTCTATCTGAAAAACGAGCAGGATATCACCATTGATTTATCAAACGAAAAAGGAACATTTGAAGTATTTGCAATCAATGCTTCAACAGGAAATATAACCAAAAAAGCCAACATCAGCGGAGGAAAACAAGTAACCATTCCACAAGCGGAAATAAAAGAAAAAGTGCTTTTTGTAGTGAAAAAGTAAAAAGTTATTAGCCACGAATTCACGAATTAATCAGATTGAATTGAGAATAAATCTGCTTAATTTCCCAAATCTGCGAGAGAAAAAATTTCACGCAGATTTAAAAAGATTAGAGCAGATTTTAAAATTTTGATCTGCGAAAATCGGCCAAAATCAGCGGAATCTGCGTGAAATAAAAACACAAAGTTGATCAAAATAAAATTCGTGAATTCGTGGCTATAAAAAAAAATAAAAACAAAATAAAATGAATCTGAAAATAAAATCTTTATATGCTCTTAGTATACCCTTTATGTTTGCAGCACAAAGCGGATTTTCGCAATCTGCTAAAACAAAAGCATTACTGCCTGAAATCAAAGTATCTAAAAATCAGCATTATTTTGTAACCGAAAACGAAAAACCATTTTTCTGGTTAGGCGACACAGGCTGGCTCGCATTCGGAAAATTGGATAGACCGGGAATTGAGAAATACTTTAAAGACAGAAAAGACAAAGGATTCAATGTTGTTCAGGTCATGGTTTTGCACAACATCAATGCCGTTAACGTTTATGGTGATGCGGCCTTAATAAACGAAGACGTTTCAAAACCATTGATTACAGCTGGAAATGATTTCAAAGACTCAAAACAATACGATTACTGGGATCATGTAGATTACACGTTAGACGTAGCTCAGAAAAATGGAATTTACGTTGCAATGGTTCCAGTTTGGGGAACAAACGTTTCTAAAGGAAATAAAGTAAGCAAAGAACAAGCAACAGAATATGCTCAGTTTTTGGCTAATCGATATAAAAACAGAACCAACGTGATTTGGTTAAACGGTGGAGACACACACGGAAACGAATTCCAAGATATTTGGAATGCCATCGGAAATACTTTAAAAACGAACAATCCAAATCAGTTAGTGACCTTTCACCCGTTTGGAAGAACCGATTCATCAGAGAATTTCCACAACGAAAAATGGTTAGATTTCAATATGTTCCAATCAGGACACAGAAGATACGATCAGGATTCTATAAAAACCAATTTCAAAGAAGACAATTACAAATTTGTCTTAAGAGATTTCAAATTAAAGCCAACAAAACCTACACTTGATGGAGAACCTTCATACGAAGGAATTCCACACGGTTTACACGACACTTTACAGCCAAAATGGACCGCAAACGATGTACGCCGTTACGGATATTGGTCGGTTTTATCAGGAGCCGCAGGTTACACATACGGACACAACGCCGTAATGCAAATGTTCAGAAAAGGCGATAAACCAGCTTACGGAAATAAAGAATTATGGACATCAGCCATTAATGCGCCTGGAGCAAAACAAATGGTGTATATCAAGAAATTAATGGAAGAAGTACCTTTTTTAGAAGGAGCTCCAGATGTTTCATTAGTCGTTAACCAAGGAGAAAAATACGATTATATTCCAGCCATACAAGGAGAGAAATACGCTTTGTTTTACACCTACAACGGAAGAATAATAGAAGTAAAACTAGGAAAAATTGCCGGTGATAAATTCGAAGCAACTTGGTACAATCCAAGAAACGGCAAGAAAACAAAAATAGGAACATTTGACAATAAAGGAACTCAAAATTTTCAACCAGAAGGCAGAAATGAAGATGGCAATGACTGGGTTTTGATTTTGAGATCGAAGTAGTAATTAGTGAAAAGTAAAAAGTAATTAGTAAAATAATTCGTGAATTCGTGGCGGTTTACACGAGCGAGAACAACACAACCATGAAAATCAAAAATATACTATTCATACTCTGTTTCATTACCAGTTTAACAGCATTCGCAAACGACGGCTGGTACAACATTTTAAACGAAGGCGGAAATAACAAAGGTCAAAAATGTACTCAAGCCATTCAGAATGCAATCGAAAAAGCATCAAAAAATGGCGGAGGAACGATTTATTTCCCAGCTGGAGAATACTTAACAGGAGCATTAACGCTAAGAAACAACATCACGATTCATTTAGATTCAGGAGCGCTTTTGAAGTTCTCAGAAAACTTCGATGATTTTTTGCCTTATGTAGAAATGCGTTACGAAGGTATTGTAATGAAAAGCTTCCAGCCTTTATTTTATGCGAAAGACGTTGAAAACATCACTATCACAGGGAGAGGTGTAATCGACGGACAAGGAAAAGCATGGTGGAATGAAGTGTATAGAATCGAAACTGCAAAAGAACCGCTGCCTCCAACCAAATACCAAACCATGTGGGAAGAGCAAAACAAAGGACTTTACACAGAACCTTATTACAAGAGAACAGTTGACAAGAAATTCTTCAGGCCTTCGTTCTTTCAGGCGTATAACTGCAAAAACATTTTAATCGAAGGCGTTACTTTCAAAAATTCACCTTTTTGGACGATTAACCCAGAATTCTGCGATAATGTAACCGTAACTGGAATTTCGATTTTCAACCCGCATTCGCCGAATACAGACGGAATTAACCCATCTTCTTGCACTAATGTTCACATTTCAAACTGCCATATCAGCGTTGGAGATGACTGTATTACCATCAAATCAGGAAGAGATGGAGACGGGCGCAAATACGGAAAAGCGACAGAAAACGTGACCATCACAAACTGCACGATGTTAAGCGGTCATGGCGGAGTAGTGATTGGAAGTGAAATGTCGGGCGGAATTAAAAAAATCACGATTTCAAACTGTGTTTTTGACGGAACCGACAGAGGAATCCGTATCAAGTCGGCTCGCGGAAGAGGTGGGGTTGTAGAAGATATTCGCGTGGATAATATCGTGATGAAAAACATCAAAGAAGAAGCTTTCGTGTTAAGTCTTTTTTACGATAAAGGAACTCAAGTAGAGCCGGTAACAGAGAAAACACCGATTTTCAGAAACATTCACATGAGCAACATTACCGCTTCAAACGTCAACAAAGCAGGACAGATTTTAGGAATCTCAGAAATGCCAATTCAAAACATCACTTTTTCAAACATCAACATCGACGGAAAAGAAGGTTTTACAGTAAACACAGCAACAGATGTTGAATTTCATGATGTAAAAGTAAACGCAACAGCTGGTTCCTCGTTTAAAATTTCAGATTCGAAAAATGTTATTTTAGACAACGTTGGATCTTCAACTCCGATAAAAAATGTTCCAGTTATCAAATTAGATAATGTTTCAAATATTTTAATCAACAATAATTTTCCATTTAATCCAACCGATATTTTTATTGAAGCAGATGGAAAAGAAACGAAAAACATTTTCTTGAAAAACAATGTTTTAAACAACGTAACAACGAAAATTAAAAAAGGAGTTTCTTTAGATAAAAAAGCGATTACAGAATAATTCCACGTTCCTGCAAGGTTTTCAAAACCTTGTAGGTTTAGCTTTAGAAATTAGAAATACCCACAAGGTTTTGAAAACCTTGCAAGAGAACAGAATAAGATATGAAAAAAATAATCATCCTATTAACCTTTTCACTTTTTGCGGTATCTTACGCGCAGAAAAAGAAAGAACTCTATCTTTTTACATCGTTTAGAGAACCCGCAACAGAAGGTTTGTATTTGGCGTACAGCGAAGACGGGTATAATTGGAAAGGTTTGGAAGGTTCATTTTTAAAACCAGAAATCGGAGCCAGTAAAATCATGCGCGATCCGTCGATTTCAAAAGGTGCTGACGGAACATACCACATGGTTTGGACAACCGATTGGAAAGGCGGAAATGGTTTCGGTTATGCCAGTTCAAAAGATTTGATGCATTGGTCAGAACAACAATATATTCCCGTAATGAAAAACGAGCCAGAAGTGGTAAACGTATGGGCGCCAGAGATTTTTTATGATGATGTGAAAAAGGAATATATCGTTATTTGGGCATCGACAATTCCGTTTCGATTTCCGAAAGGGGTGGAAGACGAGAAAAACAACCACAGAATGTATTATGTAACGACTAAAGATTTTAAAACTTTTTCGGATACAAAATTGTATTACGATCCAGGTTTCAGTGTAATTGACTGTGTGATTGTCAAAAAAGGAAAGAAAGAGTATGTTTTGGTTTTAAAAGACAATACAAGATCCATGCGAAACATAAAAGTAGCTTTCGGAAAATCGCCTTTAGGTCCGTTTGAAAAGAGTTCTGAACCATTAACGGAATATTTATCAGAAGGTCCGACGGTTGTGAAAGTGGGGAAAAACTGGCTGTTGTATTATGATAATTACGGTTCAAAAAATTATAAAGCTTTAAGCACTTCAGATTTTGTTCATTTTGAAGATGTTTCATCCAAAATAAGTCTTCCAGAAGGACACAAACACGGAACGATTACAACAATTTCAAGCGAAGTTTTAAAAGGATTAATTGATAAAAAATAAAAATTATTCTCAATAGAAACCCGACAGGTTTTCAAAACCTGTCGGGTTTAATCAGGATTAAAAACTAAAAGAATGATTACTTTCCAAAACATAAAAACCAACATCATCACCACAGCCACAATTCTTTTGATTGGTACAGCTGTAAACGCTCAAAATGACACCGTACGTTATGTTGGCAAAACACTTTCAAACATCGATTACCATCACGGAATGTTAAGTCCGGCAGTTGGAGTTCACGCTACGCAAATCATGCGTGCAAGCCGCGAACATCCAGAAAAAGCAGATGGTTTTGGATGGACATACAATCACCAGCCGATGATGGCATATTGGAATAATACCTTTTACCTGCATTATTTAAGCGATCCTTCTGGCGAACACATTCCGCCAAGCCAGACTTTATTGATGACATCTAAAGACGGGGTAACTTGGACAAAACCAGAAGTTATTTTCCCGATTTACAGAATTCCTGACGGATGGAAAAAAGAAGGTGTAGAAGGCGTTGCCAAAGATCTGGATGCCATTATGCACCAAAGAATGGGCTTTTATACTTCAAAAGACAAACGACTTTTTGCTTTGGCGTATTACGGAATCGCAATGGATGAAAAAGACGACCCAAATGATGGAAAAGGAATTGGACGTGTCATTCGCGAAATCAAAAAAGATGGAAGTTTTGGCGAAATCTATTTCATCAGATACAATAAAACTTGGGACAAATCAAAATCGAAATTCCCATTTTATACCGCTTCAAAAGATAAAGGATTCAAAAAAGCCTGCGAAGAAATTTTATCCAATCCGTTACTTTTACAGCAATGGGTTGAAGAAGCCGATCGCGACGACGAATTGATTCCGTTACAGAAGCCCTATAAAGCATTTAGCTATTACCATTTGCCAAACGGAAATGTAGTTGGTTTATGGAAACATGCTTTAACTTCGATCAGTAGAGACGGAGGAAAATCTTGGGATTATATGCCGCTGCGTGCGCCAGGTTTTGTAAACAGCAATGCTAAAATTTGGGGACAAAAAACGTCTGATAATCGTTATGCAACGCTTTACAATCCGTCAGAATACCGTTGGCCTTTGGCAATTTCGACAAGTGATGACGGATTAAATTATAAAGATTTATTGTTGGTTCACGGAGAAATTAGTCCGATGCGTTACGGCGGAAACTACAAATCTGCAGGACCTCAATATGTACGCGGAATAACAGAAGGCGACGGAACTCCACCAGACGGGAAAATCTGGGTGGGTTACAGCATGAACAAAGAAGATATTTGGGTAGCATCGATTCCGGTTCCAGTAACTTCGGTGGTGACAGAAAATGTAAATGATGTTTTTAATACGCTTCCAAACGGAGAAGAATTGAAATTTTGGAATACCTACGATCTTTCTTGGGCATCCACAAAAATCGAAAAGAAAGCCGATGGCAAAAAATGGCTGACGTTAAGAGATCAGGATTATTTTGATTATGCTCGTGCGGAAAGAGTGATTCCTTTCGCAGCAAAAATGGAAGCAGTTTTTACCGTAATGCCAGAACAAAATAATCATGGTTTATTGCAGATTGAATTCCAAAATAAACAAGGTTTGCCTTCAGTAAGATTAGTTTTTGACAGCGACGGACAATTGAAAGTAAAAACGGGAGCGCGTTTTAATACTATTGTCAAGTACGAAGCAAATAAAACGTATAAAATTGCGGTAAAATTAGACGCTAAAAACCGTTCATACACCGTAAAAGTAAACGACGAGAAAGAATCAACAAAGATATTGTATGCGCCAACAGATGGTTTTGAGCGAATTATGTTCAGAACAGGAGAACAAAGATATTCGCCAAATCCTGACACAGCGCCAGACACAGACGATTACGATGACCTGCCTCAAACCGGAAAACAAATCCCAGAAGCAGTATTCAATATCGAATCTTTGGTAACTAAAAAATTATAATAATTAAATAGCCACGAATTCACGAATTTATTTTTTTCTGCAACAGATTAAAATGATTTCACAGATTAATCGAATTAATATTTCGGTATAAATTCGAAAAATCAAACACAAAGAAAAATTAGAGTTAATTCGTGAATTCGTGGCGAAAAAAAATATAAAAGTGAAGTTTTTCAAAAGCATAATAATAACCGCATTCCTCTTAGTAACTGTAGTTTCTAAAGGGCAAATTCTGCCCGTACGCTTAACAACAGAAATGGCTGAAAATCCATTAGCAGTTGTGGAGAATCAACCGAGATTAAGCTGGCAATTGGTATCAAAAGAATCAGATGCATCACAAATTGCTTATTTGATTTTAGTAGCTTCTTCTGAAGAAAAACTAAACAATGACGATGGAGACATTTGGAATACCGGAAGAGTAAATACCGACAAAAACCTGCATATCGTTTACAACGGAAAACCATTAAAAAGCGAAACCAAATATTTCTGGAAAGTGAAAGTTTGGAATCAAACTGGAAAAGTTTCAAAATGGAGCAGAAATGCTTCTTTTAGAACCGCTCCGTTAGAATCAGATTTAAATCCAACTTGGATTGGTGCGATTACAAAAGCTGATAGTCATTTGCCAGAAGGAAGAAACTTTCATAGTGCAACTTATAAAAGAGAAAAGAAAGATTCGATTATCAACGCTTCTGATTCTCTTTCCAGAAGAAGTATCATGCTTCGCAAACCTTTCGAAGTAGAAAAAGAAGTCAAAGAGGCCTTTGTTTATATTTCGGGTTTAGGACATTACGAACTAACCATCAACGGAAAAAAAGTAGGAAACAGCCAATTTGCACCTTTGTGGACAGATTATGACAAAACGGTTAATTACAATGTTTACGAATTAAGCGCAAAAGATTTTCAAAAAGGTGATAACGTAATTGGTGTTTTGTTAGGAAACGGAATGTACAATACACTGGCGGAGAGATATACCAAATTCTTTGTGAGTTTTGGTCCGCCGACTTTATTCTTCAAAATGAAAATCAAATATAATGATGGTTCAGAAGAAGTTGTAAAATCAGACGGCACTTGGAAATACAGTAAAAGTCCGATTACCTATAATAGTATTTTCGGAGGAGAAGATTATAATTCGAACCTAGAACAAAAGGAGTGGAATAAAAAAGGTTTCAAAGATAGAGATTGGAAAAAAGTAGTGATCCAAGAAGCGCCAAAAGGAATTTTAAGACCGCAGACGGCGCCGCCAGTTACGATTCAGAAACAATACGAAGTTAAAACCGTAAAAGAGCTGAAACCGAATTTCTATGTCTTTGATATGGGACAAAATCTTTCTGGATTTCCAACCATTAAAGTAAAAGGAAAAAGAGGGCAAACCGTTCGTGTTTGGGTTGCGGAAGGATTAAATGAAGAAGGCACAATTGCGCAGGGAAGATCTGGAAAACCCTATTATTACGATTACACTTTAAAAGGAGACGGAGTAGAAGAATGGACACCAAAATTTAGTTTCTACGGTTATCAATATGTTCAAATTGAAAATATTAACTATAAAGAAGATAAAAATAAGGAGCTTCCAACTCTGATAGATTTAAAATCGAATTTCATTTACAATTCGGCTGGAGAAGCGGGAAGTTTTGAATGTTCGAATGCCATTTTCAATAAAACACACGAACTGATAAACAATTCGATAAAAAGCAATTTCCAAAGTGTTTTTACCGATTGTCCGCAACGTGAAAAATTGGGATGGTTGGAAGAAATTCAGTTGAATGGTCCAGGTCTAATGTTGAATTATAACCTGCAGACTTTCTTTCCTGCAACTATGCAGAACATTTCAGATTCACAAAGAGATAACGGTTTAATTCCGACCATTGTTCCCGAATATGTCATATTTGGTGGCGATTTTACCGATTCTCCAGAATGGGGCGTTACAGGCGTTATCCTGCCTTGGATGTATTATGAGTACTACGGAGACGCTTCCTTATTAGAAAAATATTTTCCCGTAATGAAAAAGTATGTTGATTATCTAGAAACAAAAGCGACAAATCATATTGTGTCTCACGGATTAGGTGATTGGTATGATTACGGAACTCATGCTGCTGGATATTCAAAAAACAGTCCGATTGCACTTTCAGCAACTTCGCATTATTATTACGGAGCGTATTTGACCGCCAAAGCGGCTAAATTATTAGGCAAAACAGAAGATTTTGAAAAATACGAAAAATTGGCTTCTGAAATAAAAACAGCTTTTAACGCAACATTTTTCAATCCAGAAACCAAACAATACGGAACGAATAGTCAGTTTAGCAACTCGGTTCCGATTTTTATGGATATCGTAGAACCGCAGTATAAAGAGGCTGTAATGCAGAATTTAGTGGCTGATATCAAGGAAAAAGGAGATCGTTTGACAACAGGAGATGTTGGAAATCGATACTTATTTCAAACATTGGCGAGAAATGGCGAAAACGAAACGATGTTCAGAATACACAATCATTACGATGCACCGGGTTATGGTTTTCAGATTAAATTTGGCTTGACCACTCTAACCGAACAATGGGATCCAACAAAAGGAAACTCATGGAATCACTTTATGTTAGGGCAAATCGAAGAATGGTTTTATCAAAGTTTAGCCGGAATTATGTCCGATCTAGAAAAACCGGGTTTCAAACATTTCTTTATTCAGCCTGAAGTGGTTGGCGATATGGCTTTCGCGAAAGCGGATTATCAATCGGTTTACGGAAAAATTGCTTCTTCTTGGGAGAAAAAAGAGGGCAAGTTTATCCTAAAAGTTCAAATTCCTGTGAATACGACAGCGACGATAAAACTGCCTATTGCTAAAAATTCAGAAATAAAAATTAATGATAAAAGAGCTAAGGCTAGTTATAATGAAAAGGATAAAAAGCAGATTTTAGAATTAGGATCTGGAATTTATACAATAGAGTGTAAGTTGTAATTTGAGTTATGAGTTATGAGTTATGAGTTATGAATTGTAAGTAAGCTCAGAAAAAATAAAATCAATTGCCTCCAGTTTTAACTGGAGGGTACAAAATAAAGCAAGTTAGAAGGCTTTAGCCAAATTGGTAAGTTCGGCTAAAGCCAATTTTGAAAATCAATTTGTTTTCCTCCAGTTAAAACTGGAGGCAATTCAAAAAACATTTAATAATGAAAAATTTAAAATTCATCATCTTAGTTTCCATTTTCGCTTTGACATTTGCCAATGCGCAAAGCACTTCTGATACCAATTTTAGAAAACCGGTATCAGAAACCTTAAAGAAAATGGAGACTATTTTTAAGGTTACAATCAACGATGACAGAGGATTATTAAAAGGAAAAGAACTGGATTATGGCGATTGGAGAATTGAGCCGGGAAATTTAGCGCTTTCGCTGACCAATATTTTGGCTCCTTTCGAATTGATGTATTTCAAACAGCCCGATGGAACCTATATCATTCGTAAATATGAAAACCATAAAGTTTCTGTCGATAAAGGAAAAGAGCGTTTATTTTACTTAGAAAGCCTTTATTCGACTAAAGAAGAATGGGAAAAACGCAAAACGGAGTTAAAAGCTTGTATGATAACCTCATTTGGATTAGAAAAGGCTCCCCCAATGCCAAAATCTAAACCACTTTTAACTCCAAAAAGAATCTACAAAGACTACAGTGTTGAAAATATTGCTTTGGAAATTTTGCCAGGGGTTTACGCAACGGGATCAATTTATAAACCTTATCCGCTAAATAAAAAAGCGGCTGTTATCTTAACTCCCGATGGGCATTTTGGCGATGGAAGATATAGAAAAGACGAACAGTACAGATGTGCTATGATGGCCAAAATGGGAGCAATTGTAGTGGGGTATGACTTATTTGCTTGGGGAGAATCGCTATTGCAATTTCCCGAAGAAACGCACAGAAACAGCATTGCATCAACAGTTCAGGTTCTGACAGGAATTCGTTTCTTGGATTATTTAGCAACTGTTAAAAATGCTGATATGACAAGAGTTGGCGTTACTGGAGGTTCTGGCGGAGGTTCGCACACCATGTTTTTAGCCGCGATTGATGACCGAGTAAAAGTTTCAGCTCCGGTTGTGATGGTTTCGTCTCACTTTTCAGGCGGATGTCCATGCGAAAGCGGACGAGGTATTCACTTATGCGGAAACGGGACAAACAACGCCGAAATCTCAGCCATGATGGCTCCAAAACCGCAATTGATTGTTTCAGATGGGAAAGATTGGACATTGGCAGTGCCAGAATTGGAGTTTCCTTTCATTCAAAGAACATATGAATTATACGGCAAGAAAAACTTAGTGGAGAATGCTCATTTTGCAAAAGAAGGACACGATTTTGGAATTTCAAAGCGCATGGCTTTGTATCCGTTTATGGCGAAATATTTAGATTTAGATTTGAATAAAGTAAAGAATGACAAAGGCGAAATCGACGAATCAACTTGTGTAATTGAGCCTAAAGAAAAGCTGTTTGTTTTTGGAGATAAAGGAGAAAAACTGCCGAAAAATGCTCTGAAAGACATCAACAAATTATATGAAATGTTCGGAGAAAAAAATCTGAAGGTTTACGAGGTTAAGAAATAGCCACGAATTCACGAATTATTTTTTGACGTGGATTGTGGGATGATTATCTCAAATTTAATCAAATAAAATTGCATGATAGATTTGGTAAAAATTAGAGAAATAAGACACAAAGTAGAATTAGATAAAATTCGTGAATTCGTGGCGAAAAAAACACACAGTATGAAGTTAAAAATTAAAATCACAGCAATCTGTTTTGGAATTTTTTCGTTTGCTGCAACAGCACAAAACGATCTGAAATTATGGTACGATAAACCAGCAACCATCTGGAATGAAGCTTTGCCATTAGGCAACGGACGTTTGGGCGCGATGGTTTTTGGTGATCCAGCGGTTGAACGTTTGCAATTGAACGAAGAAACCATTTGGGCAGGTTCTCCAAACAGTAATGCACATACAAAATCTATCGAGGCTTTGCCAAAAGTAAGACAGCTTATTTTTGACGGAAAATTTGACGAAGCGCAAGATTTGGCTACGAGAGATATCATGTCGCAAACCAATGACGGAATGCCGTATCAGACTTTCGGAAGTATTTATATTTCATTCGCAGGACATCAAAAATACACCGATTATTACAGAGATTTAGATATCAGCAATGCTACGGCAAAAGTAAAATACAAAGTAAACGGAGTTGAATTTACAAGAGAAATTCTAACTGCATTTTCAGATCAGGTTATTGTGGTGAAGCTTTCGGCGAGTAAACCAGGTCAGATTACGTGTAATGTTTTTATGAACAGTCCGATTGATAAAACGGTCGCTTCGACAGAAGGAAACCAGATTATACTTTCAGGAGTTGGAACTAATTTTGAAGGAGTAAAAGGAAAAGTAAAATTTCAAGGAAGACTTACAGCTAAAAATAAAGGCGGAGAAATTGAGGCAAGCAATGGTATTTTAAGCATCAACAAAGCCGATGAAGTTGTGTTGTACATTTCGATTGCAACCAATTTTAAAAACTACCAAGACATTTCTGGAGATGAAATTGCGAAAAGCAAATCGTTTTTAGAGCAGGCTTTGCCAAAGAGTTTTGACGAAATCAAAAAAGCACATGTTGATTATTACCAAAAATTCTTCAACAGAGTTTCGTTGGATTTAGGTTCGAATGATCTGATTAAGAAACCAACAAACGAAAGAATTAGAGATTTCTCAAAACAATTCGATCCGCAGTTAGCGGCTTTATATTTCCAATTTGGTCGTTATCTTTTAATTTCAAGTTCTCAGCCAGGTGGACAGCCAGCGAATCTGCAAGGAATTTGGAACGATATGGTTACACCGCCTTGGGACAGTAAATACACGACAAATATTAATGCCGAAATGAATTACTGGCCTGCACAAGTAACTAATTTGCAGGAAATGCACGAACCGTTTGTTCAAATGGCAAAAGAATTAAGTGTAACAGGTGCAGAAACCGCCAGAATGATGTACAATGCCAGCGGATGGGTTTTGCATCATAACACTGATATTTGGCGTGTAACTGCTCCTGTAGATTCAGCTGCTTCTGGGATGTGGCCAACAGGCGGTGCTTGGGTTTGTCAGGATTTATGGGAAAGATATTTATATACAGGAGATAAAAAGTATTTGGCAGAAATTTATCCAATAATGAAAGGCGCTGCCGATTTCTTTTTGGATTTCATGATTGTGGATCCAAACACAGGATATTTGGTTGTCGTTCCATCAAGTTCTCCAGAAAACACACACGCTGGCGGAACTGGAAAAGCAACCATTGCATCAGGAACAACAATGGACAATCAGCTGATTTTTGATTTGTTTACGCATGTTATAGAAGCTTCGGCATTGGTTTCTCCAGACGCAGCTTATACAAAAAAAGTAAGCGATGCTTTGGCTAAAATGCCTCCAATGAAAATTGGAAAACACAGTCAGTTGCAAGAATGGCAGGACGATTGGGATAATCCAAAAGACAATCACAGACACGTTTCGCATTTGTACGGATTGTATCCTAGCAATCAGATTTCGCCAATTAAAACACCAGAATTATTTCAAGCAGCCAAACAATCACTGATTTACAGAACAGACGAATCTACAGGTTGGTCAATGGGTTGGAAAGTGAATTTGTGGGCAAGATTATTAGACGGAAATCATGCTTATAAATTAATTCAGGATCAATTGCATTTGGTAACAGCAGATCAGAGAAAAGGAGGAGGAACGTATCCGAATATGTTAGATGCGCATCAGCCTTTTCAAATTGATGGAAACTTTGGCTGTACTGCCGGTTTTGCCGAAATGCTGATGCAGAGTCAAGAAGACGCCATTCAATTATTGCCTGCTCTGCCAACGGTTTGGAAAGACGGAAGCATAAAAGGTTTAGTAGCTAGAGGCGGTTTTGTAATTGATATGACTTGGAAAAACAATAAAGTTTCGACTTTAAAAATTTATTCGAAAATTGGTGGAAACTGTCGTTTAAAAGTAGAAAATACTTTGAGTGGTTCTTCAATCAAAAAAGCAAAAGGTAAAAACACAAATCCGTTGTTTTATGACGTTGAAGTGAAGAAACCAATTATTTCAAGTGAAGCAAAACTGGAAAAAGTGAAGCTGCCAAATTACAATATTTACGATGTGAATATGAAAGCAGGACAGACGTATACTTTTACGGGAAATTAAAAATATTTTAAAACCATATAAGTGATATAAGAAAATATAAAAGTTAGGTAGTCCCTGCAAGCTTTTCAAAACCTTGTAGGTATGAAATAGCAATTCTAATTTTATAATGAGAGGATTGTAAAAAAAATGAATTGCCTTCAGCTTTAACTGGAGGTTTAGGAATTATGCAGTAAAAGGCTTTAGCCAAAAGAGTTCAATAACATACCTACAAGGTTTTGAAAACCTTACAGGAGAAATAGAGGTGTTGAGAAAACGAGAACTTCTTTTGCGTGAGTGATGGAAGTGGAGCTCTTTTTTGTGAGGCGTTTTTCAGCCGAACAAAAAAAGCGGGAACGGACAGCACGACCCGGAGGGACACGCCCCAAATATTAAAATTAAATGAATAAGATGTTGACAAATTTCAAACATAAAATAATAGCTCTTTCCATCATTATTGGCTGTTTAAACAGCAGTTGCAAATCTGGTGTAGGATCTTCACAAATAGGAAAATCAGCTATTTTAAAGGAAAAAGATTTTAAACATTATGTGGATTATTTCAACACGATGGAAGATGAAAATTTAAAATTTGCCATTCCGAATGACAGTGCTTGGACTTGGATGGAAAAGAATATTCCGTTGTTTGAATGTCCGCAGCAAAATTTTGAAGAAATCTATTATTTCAGATGGTGGAGCGTTCGCAAGCATATTAAAAATACACCGCAAGGATTTGCAATTACGGAGTTTCTGGTAGACCGATCGTATGCCGATAAATACAATATGATCAGCTGTGCTTTGGGGCATCACATCAATGAATTCAGATGGGTTCATGATCCGAAATACATTGAGCAGGATGTGAAACTTTGGTATAGAGGAAATGATGGAAAACCGATGAACAAATTGTATAAATTCAGCAGTTGGACAGCCGATGCTTTGTATAATCGTTATTTGGTAAATAAGGATGAAAAATTCTTATTGGATTTGTACCCAGATATGGTTACCGATTATGCTGTTTGGGAAAAGGATCGCCAGCGCAAGGATGGTCTGTTTTGGCAGCATGATGTAAAAGACGGAATGGAAGAATCCTTAAGCGGCGGACGAAAAGTACAAAATGCAAGACCAACAATTAACAGTTATATGTACGGAAACGCAGTAGCGATTTCTAAAATGGCCGAAATGAAAGGTGATAAGGATGTTGAGGCAAAATTCAAAGCTAAAGCGTATGATTTAAAGCAATTAGTGGAAACGAAATTGTGGAATCCAAAAAGTGAATTTTTTGAAACTTTGACACAAAAAGATACGCTGGCACAAGTTCGCGAAGCGGTTGGATTCATTCCGTGGTATTTTAATCTTCCTGAGAAAGGAAAAGGATTTGAAAAAGCCTGGGAACAAGTGAAAGACGAAAAAGGATTTTCGGCTCCGTTTGGTTTAACAACAGCTGAAAGAAGAAGTCCGCGTTTTAGAACTCATGGGACAGGAACCTGCGAATGGGACGGTGCGATTTGGCCTTTTGCAAGTTCGCAGACTTTGACAGCGATGGCTAATGTTTTAAATAATTACAATCAGGATTTTGTGGCAAAACCAGATTATTTCAAACAAATGGAGTTGTATGTACAGTCGCAGTATTATAGAGGAAAACCTTATATTGGTGAATATTTAGACGAAACGACAGGTTATTGGTTAATGGGCGACAGAGAAAGAAGCCGTTATTACAATCATTCGACTTTCAATGATTTAGTGATTACGGGATTGGTTGGTTTACGACCAAGAGCTGATGAAAAGATTGAAGTGAATCCGTTGATTCCACAAGAAAAATGGGATTGGTTTTGTTTGGATAAGGTTTTATATCACGGTAGTATTATTACGATTCTTTGGGACAAAACAGGAGAAAAATATAAAAAAGGAAAAGGGTTTAGGGTTTTCAAAAACGGAAAAGAGATTGCTTTTTCTGAGAAATTGGAAAGAGTGATTTCTAAGTAAATCGAATCGTTTCACGCAGATTAAAATAGATTTTAGCAGATTAAAATGGATTTTTTATCCTTAATCTTGTTTCATATCAAAGAATAAAATCTGCGAATATCTGCTTAAATCTGCCAAATCTGCGTGAAATAAAAATCATCGCAAAGACAATAAAATAATACCATGAAAAAGTTTTTTTTACATCTTACCTTAGTCATTTTACTTTTCACCATTTCGGCGAAAGCCCAAAACAAAATCATGGTGAGTGATTTAAAATGCGAAATGCTGACCAATCCAGAAGGAATTGATGTTTTACAGCCAAGACTAAGCTGGAAAATAAAAGCGTCTATAAACGATGTAAAACAAACAGCTTATCAAATTGTAGCTTCTTCAAGTTTAGAAAAACTAAATGCAGGAAATGGTGATTTATGGAATAGTGGAAAAGTAGAAAGCGACGCTTCTGTAAACGTAATCTATAACGGAAAAAAGCTTGAAAATAGACAAGATGTTTTCTGGAAAGTAACTGTTTTTACGAATAAAGGAGAAATTCAATCCAAAGAAAATGCACATTTTAGCATTGGGATTTTGACTTATGCCGACTGGAAATCTACGCGATGGATTGGTTATGAAAAAGCTTCTCCGGGCGATAGTATTTCACAGTATTCGAGATTATCGGCACGTTATCTTCGTAAAGAAATCAACCTGAAAAAGAAAGTCAAAAATGCCAAGGTGTATATCATGGGAATGGGCTTGTATGAGTTGTACATTAACGGAAATAAAATTGGAGATCAGGTTTTAGCGCCAGTTCCGACAGATTATACCAAGAATGTAAAATACAATGTTTTTGATGTGACTTCGCAATTACAAGAAGGCAAAAACATGCTGGGAACGATTTTAGGAAACGGACGTTTTTTTACCATGCGTCAGGATTACAAACCGTATAAAATCAAAACTTTTGGTTATCCGAAAATGGCTTTGCAATTGTTTGTGGAATATACAGATGGAAGTAAGGATGTAATTAGAACCGATGATACTTGGAAAATCACAACTGACGGACCCATTTTATCCAACAACGAATACGACGGAGAAGAATACGACGCTCGCAAAGAAATGAAAGGTTGGAATACCGTTAATTTTGATGATAAAAAATGGCTTTCGGCCGAATATGTTCAAGAGCCAGGCGGATTTTACGAAGGGCAGATGTCGGCTAATATGAAAGTGAAGCGCGAAGTAAAACCAATTTCGATAAAACAAACACCAAAAGGAACTTATATCTTGGATATGGGACAAAATATGGTGGGTTGGTTGCAGTTGAAATTCAAAGGAAATAAAGGCGATAAAATCGCGATGAAATTTGCTGAATCGCTTCAGCCAGACGGTTCGCTGTACATTGCCAATTTGCGTGATGCAAAAACTACAGATATTTATACTTTAAAAGGCGAAGGAGAAGAAGTTTGGGAACCTCGTTTTGTTTTCCACGGATTTAGATTTGTTGAAATTTCAGGTTTTACTACCAAACCAACGGTAGAAAATTTTGTTGGAAAAGTCGTTTATGATGACATTCAAACCACAGGAACTTTCGATTCTTCAAACCCAATCATGAACCAGATATTTAAGAATGCGTGGTGGGGAATCAGCGGGAATTACAAAGGAATGCCAATCGATTGTCCGCAAAGAAATGAGCGTCAGCCTTGGTTGGGAGACAGAACGACTGGAGCTTATGGCGAAAGTTTCTTATTTGATAATCAGACGTTATACGCAAAATGGTTAGACGATATTAAATACTCGCAAACCATAGACGGTGGACTTCCAGATGTGGCACCTGCTTTTTGGCGTTATTACGGCGACAATGTAACGTGGCCAGGAACCTATATTACGGTTGCCGATATGCTGTATCAACAATTTGGAGATGCAAAAGTGGTAGAAAAACAATATCCGTACATGAAAAAATGGATGGATTATATGGAAGAAAATTATCTGGTTGATGATTTAATGACCAAAGATAAATACGGCGATTGGTGTGTTCCGCCAGAATCTTTAGAATTAATACGTTCCAAAGATCCAGCTCGTTTAACCGATGGAGAATTGATTTCTAGCGCATTCTATTACCAGCTTTTAAATATCATGAAGAAATTTGCTGTGATTGCGAATGCAGAAAAAGACATTCAGCATTATAATGATTTGGCTTCTAGAATCAAGAAAGCATTCAACGCTAAATATTTAAATAAAAACAATAACAGTTACGCTAATAATACCGTAACAGCCAACTTATTGCCTCTAACTTTTGGAATGGTTCCAGACGGACTTCAAACCAAAATATTCGAAAATTTAGTACATGAAGTTGAAGTAACTAAAAACGGTCATGTAAGCACAGGCGTTATCGGAACACAGTTTTTAATGCGAACTTTAACCAATTTCGGGCGTGGCGATTTAGCTTTCAAACTAGCATCAAACAAAACGTATCCAAGTTGGGGTTATATGGTTGAAAACGGCGCGACTACAATCTGGGAACTTTGGAACGGAAATACCGCAGATCCAGCCATGAATTCGCAAAATCACGTCATGCTTTTAGGCGATTTATTGATTTGGTATTACGAAAATATGGCGGGAATCAAAAGTAATCCCGAAACTCCTGGTTTCAAGCAAATTATCATGAAACCAGATTTCAATGCAGGATTGACTTACGTAAATGCTTCTTACGAATCGGTTTATGGAACAATCAAAAGCGACTGGAAAAAAGATAAAAAGGCTTTAGTTTGGAATATTACCATTCCTGCGAATACTTCTGCTGTCGTGTATCTTCCTGCGAACGATGTTTCTTCTGTTTCAATCAATAAACAGAAGCTGGATAAGACTTCTTATGTTTATTCTACAGATAAAAACCAGGTTATCGTTACACTTTCGTCAGGAAATTTTGCGATAAGCGTTAAATAAGCTTCATTTTAATTATTTCGGGACAGTACAGGATACATTGTTAATTTTTGGGTGTTATTTTTACACTTAATAAATATTTTTCCATAAAATAATAGTAGGAATGTATTTATTATCGAAAATTTTAATTCATAATAAAATTTAGAATGAAGATAACAAAATTAGCATTTGTATTGTTTGGACTTTTCCTTTTAGGAAGTTGTAAATCGGCTTTAGAAAAAAAGACTTGGAAAGAAGGTATTTTAGTAGATCAGTTTATTTACGATAAAGCCCCATATCCGTCTTGCCACGCGGTTACAATTGTCGAAGCTACAAATGGTGATTTAGTTGCTTCTTGGTTTGGCGGAACTCACGAGAGACACCCAGACGTTTGCATTTATGTGGCGATCAAACCAAAAGAAAGCGATACTTGGAATGAAGGCGTAAAAGTGGCCGACGGAGTGATGAAAGAAGGGCCAAGATTACCAACTTGGAATCCGGTTTTATATCAAATTCCAGGTGGCGATTTAATGCTTTTCTACAAAATCGGACCAAAACCATCGGAATGGTGGGGTGTAATCAGAACTTCATCTGATGGCGGAAAAACGTGGTCTGAAGCTCAAAAGATGCCAGACGGTTTCTTAGGGCCAATCAAAAATAAACCTGTTTTATTAAGCAACGGAACTTTATTATGCCCGTCAAGTATCGAAGGCGATGGTTGGAGGCTTCGTATGGAATCTACTCCAGATTTTGGGAAAACTTGGGTAATGGGCGATACACTTCCAAGAGGAAAACAAAAAATCAATGCAATTCAGCCTAGTATTTTATTCCATAAAGATGGAAGCATTCAAGCCATTGGAAGAACCAGAAACAGAGCGATTTTCAGCACTTTCTCAAAAGACAATGGAAAAACGTGGTCGGATATTGAATTAATCGGACTTCCCAATAACAACTCTGGCACGGATGCTGTAACCTTAAAAGATGGAAGACATTTACTGGTTTACAATCACGTTCTTCCTCCAGGAAAAGAGGCGAAAGGGCCTAGAACGCCTTTGAATGTTTCGGTTTCGAAAGACGGAATTCACTGGAATGCGGCTTTGGTTTTAGAAGATTCAAAAATCAGCCAATATTCTTATCCTTCAATGATTCAAAGTTCAGACGGAATGGTGCATATTGTTTACACTTGGAGAAGAGAAAAATTGAAATATGTGAAAGTTGATCCAAGCAAATTAGTGGCACTTCCAATCAAAAATGGTGTTTGGCCAGGGGAAGAAGGAAAAGTGGTAACAGCAGTAAAAGCGGAGGAAGAGTAAAATTAATTGAACCATTAGGAGATTAAGAAAGTTAAGTTGCTGTGTTTAATAAAAATAAACCATTAAGGCATTAAGAAAATTAAGTTGTTGCACTTAATAGATTTTTTTTAAAAGAACATTAAGCTTAATTCTCTTAAATCTTCTAATAGTAAAAGCAGTAAGTGCTAAAGCTTAATTTTCTTAATCTCTTAATGGTAAAATCAAAAAATATGAAGTTAAATAAAAACTTAATTGTTGTATTATTTGTTGCGATGTCAACAACATTCAACAGCTGTGCAACGGCTCAGTCTTCAAACAAAAAGCAAAAATACAAAGTGGCGGTTTGCGACTGGATGATTTTAAAAAGACAAAAATTAGGCGCTTTTGGTTTAGCGGCTGAATTAAAAGCTGACGGAATCGAACTAGACATGGGAGGTCTAGGAAACAGACCAACTTTTGACAGCAAATTGGGCGATCCTGTAGAAAGACAAAAATTCTTAGATAAAGCGAAAGAAACAGGAGTTGGAATCAGTTCCATTGCCATGTCTGGATTTTATGCGCAATCATTTGCAACGAGAGAAATCACACCCATGATTAACGATTGCGTTCTGGCAATGAAAAATATGAAAGTGAAAGTAGCTTATTTGCCATTAGGAACACAAACCGATTTGGTTAAAAATCCAGAACTGCGTCCAGAAGTAATTAAAAGACTGCAATGGGCAGGAAAAGAAGTGGGGAAAATTGGCGGTGTAATTGCAATTGAAACTTCCTTGAGCGCAACAGAAGAGAAAAAACTTTTAGATGAAGTAGGTTCAAAATACATTAAAAGCTCTTTCAATTTTGCAAATGCTTCAGACAATAAAAGAGATATTTCTTCGGAATTAAAGATTTTAGGAAAGAAATACATAGCTCAGATTCACGCTTCAAATACCGATCAATTTTGGTTAGAAAAAGATCCTGCGATCGATATGCTAAAAATCAAACAAACTTTAGATGAGATGAAATGGAGCGGCTGGCTGATTGTAGAGCGTTCTAGAGACGTGACACAAGTGCATAACGTAAAAGCCAATTACGGAGCAAACGTAGCTTATTTGAAGAAAATCTTCCAGAATTAAATAAAATATTGGTGAAAATAAGTAAAAGTTAAACAGCACAATTTTTCACTATAAATCTGCGAAATCTGCTAGATCTGCGAGAGTTAAATTTTTCCAGCAGATTAAGCAGATTGTTTTAAATAGAATACCAAAAACAGCATGCCATGAAATATTTACAATTACTTTTTTTATGTTTTTACGTTTCTTTCGCGACAGCGCAAAACGTTACTATTGTTAGTGATGCCAATTCGCCAAGAGCAAAATTTGGAGCAGAAAAATTATCAGAAACGCTTTCAGCAAAAGGTTTTACTATTGCTTCTGCTGATAAATTAAAAAACTCAAAAGATAAAGTAATTGTTATTGGAGAAAAAGGAACTGATTTTTGGAGAAAAAATGCTAAAAGCGCTAAAATCGACGATAGCAAATTAACCAAGAAAGAAGGTTTTTTAATTCGTTCTCAAAAGAATATCATTTACATTGAAGGAACAGATGCCAGCGGTACTTTGTATGGTGCATTAGAATTGGTGGATAGAATTAAAAGTTCAGGTCAGCTTCCTTCAGAAATTAATATCGAAGACAGCCCAGAAATGGTGTTGCGTGGTGCTTGTATCGGAATGCAGAAACCAGTTTATCTTCCAGGACGCGATGTTTACGAATATCCGTATACGCCAGAAACTTTTCCTTGGTTTTATGATAAAGCACTTTGGATTAAATACTTAGACATGCTTGTAGACAACCGCATGAACTCTTTGTATTTATGGAACGGACATCCGTTTGCTTCTTTGGTAAAATTGAAAGAGTATCCGTTTGCAGTTGAAGTTAGCGATGAAGATTTTAAAAAGAATGAAGAAATCTATAAATTCTTAACGGTTGAAGCCAACAAAAGAGGGATTTGGGTCATTCAGATGTTCTACAACATTATTGTTTCTAAGCCTTTTGCAGAGCATTACAACATAAAAACGCAAGATCGTTCAAGACCAATTACGCCTTTATTGTCTGATTATACTAGAAAATCTATTGCCGCTTTCATCGAAAAATATCCAAACGTTGGTTTAATGGTTTGTTTGGGAGAAGCAATCAATACCGTTGATGATGATGTAGAATGGTTTACCAAAACGATTATTCCGGGCGTTCGCGATGGTTTGCAGGCATTAGGAAAAACAGAAGAACCGCCGATTATCCTTCGTTCTCACGATACAGATGGACCTTTGGTTATGGAGAAATCGCTTCCATTATACAAAAACCTTTACACAGAAAGCAAATACACAGGAGAGTCTTTAACGACTTATACGCCAGGCGGACCTTGGGGTGAAACGCACAAACAATTGAGCGCCTTGAAATCAATTCATATTGAGAACGTTCATATTTTGGCCAACTTAGAACCTTTCAGATATGGTTCTCCAGATTTTATTCAGAAAACCGTAAAAGCAATGCACAGCGTGCACGGAGCCAATGCATTACACTTATATCCGCAAGCTTCTTACTGGGATTGGCCTTATTCTGCCGATAAAACAAAATCGGGTGAGCGTTTACTAGAAATGGATCGCGACTGGATTTGGTACAAAGCTTGGGCAAGATATGCTTGGGACAGCCAAAGAGACCGAAACGAAGAAGTAAAATATTGGGATAAAGATTTAGCAGCGAAATTCGGAACAACTCAGGAAGCGGCAAATAATATTTTAAAAGCGTATGAAGAAACAGGAGAAATTGCTCCAAAAACATTAAGACGTTTCGGAATCACAGAAGGAAACAGACAAACTTTATTGTTAGGAATGTTCGAAAGCCAATTGGTGAATCCGTCGAAATGGAGAGTTTATCCAGGTTTCCACGAATCTTGCGGACCAGCAGGTGAATTGCTTTTAGAATATGCTAAAAAAGAATGGAATAAAGAACCGCATTCTGGTGAACTTCCAACACAGATTATTGCTGAAATCACAGAACACGGAAGATTGGCCGTTGAAGCTATCGACAAAGCCGAAGCAAGCGTAACGAAAGACAAAGAAGAATTTGCACGTCTTAAAAATGACATGTATGCTTACAAGGCTTTCACTGATTTCTTTTCAGAAAAAGTAAAAGCAGCCCTGTTGGTTTTAAGATATAGCTATTCAAATGATATTGCCGATTTAGACAAAGCAACGCCTCATTTAGAAAAAAGTTTAGAATATTACGAATTATTGGTGAAGTTAACGAAAGATACCTATTACTATGCCAACAGTATGCAGACAGCACAACGTAGAATTCCGATTGGAGGAGACGACGGAAACAACAAAACTTGGGCTGAATTATTACCACATTACGAGCGCGAATTGGCTAATTTTAAAAGAAATCTAGAGAAGCTTAAATCTTCGAAAGATGGAAAAGTAGAAAGTAAAGAAGGAAAACCTTGGAAAACGGCAGAAGTAACTTTTATCGATGAAAAACCGGGAAGTTATTTAGTTAAAACAGGAACAAAAGTGTACGGAACTGATATTTCTGAATTGACAAAAATTGCTCCAGAACTTCAAAACTTAAGAGGATATTCGTTTGTTGAAAACGACCAAAACGAAAAAGGAACGCATTTGAAGTTTAGAAATGCAAAAGCCGTTAAATTAGTGGTTGGATATTTCAATTCAGATCAAAAGAGATTTTTATTGCCTCCAAGTTTAGAAACCGATGCCGCAGGAAATGCTCACGGTCAAGCCGAAGTAATTCTGGCAAGTGCGATGAACTTGAAAGATTTGCCTCGTGTAAATATTCATACGTATACTTTCCAACCTGGAGAAAATAAATTAGATCTAGGAAAAGGAAAAGTATTGATTTTAGGTTTTATAGATGCAGACCAGAACATTACACCGCGTGATGTTGGATACATAGATGCAGGAGAGAAAGCAGCAGTGGATTGGTTGTTTTATTAATCTACGTTCCTGCAAGGTTTTCAAAACCTTGTAGGTATATAAATGAACGTAAAAAATAAGACCTACAAGGTTTTGAAAACCTTGCAGGAAATAGAAAATATGAACAGAATAGTTTTTTTTATTTTTTGTTTTTTTTCAAGTACATGCTTTGTTTGGAGTCAAAGCACTAAGAATTCAGCGAAAAGCCGAAAGGAAATTTCGCTGAATTCATCTTGGGAGACCATTCTTTTGGATAATCTTCCGCTGAAAGAAGAAGATTTTGTAGAAAATCCAAAAACTGATTCTAATTGGCAGCAGGTTAGTGTGCCTCACAATTGGGATCAGTATTATGGTTTCAGGAGAACAAAACATGGAAATTTACACGGTACGGCATGGTACAAAAGAACCTTAAAACTTGACAGAACTACTGCAGGCAAAAGGCTCTTTTTGTTTTTTGAAGGCGTTAGTTCTTACGCCACAGTTTGGGTAAACGGGAAAAAAGTGGGCGAACACAAGGGCGGTCGAACCACTTTTACGCTTGATATTACAAAAGCAGTTTCTTTAGAAAAAGAAAATCAGATTCTAGTAAAAGCTTCGCATCCATCGTTTATTGCCGATCTTCCTTGGGTTTGCGGAGGCTGTTCTGGCGAATGGGGATTCTCAGAAGGTTCTCAGCCAATGGGGATTTTCAGACCTGTTTCTTTAGTTGTTACAAACGATGTTAGAATCGAACCTTTTGGTGTTCATATCTGGAATGACAAATCGGTTTCCAAACAAAAAGCGATTTTGCTTACAACTACAGAAATCAAAAATTACGGAACTTCAGACCGAAATCTAACCATTGAAAATGTTCTTTTTGATGCTTCAGGAAAAAAGGTGGTAAGCTCAAAAAGTACCCTTAAAAATACTTCAGGAGAAATAAAAACAGTTGCTCAGACTTTGCCAGAAATTCAAAACCCGAAATTGTGGTCGCCATCTAATCCGTATTTGTATACATTGGTAACTTCTGTTTCTGAGAATGGAAAAATAATCGACCAGTTAACAACACCTTACGGAATTCGTTGGGTGAGTTGGCCAGTAAGTCGTGATGGAAAAGACAATCGTTTTCTCATAAATGACGAACCTGTTTTTATAAACGGTGTCTGTGAATACGAACATCAAATTGGAAACAGCCACGCTTTTTCAAACGAGCAGATTCATGCTAGAATCGAACAGATCAAAGCAGGCGGATTTAACGCTTTTAGAGAAGCGCACCAGCCTCATAATTTATTGTATCAAAAAGAATTAGACGAAAACGGAATCTTATTTTGGAGTCAATTTTCGGCGCATATTTGGTACGATACGCCAGAATTTAAAGAAAACTTCAAAGCCTTATTGCGAGAATGGGTTAAAGAACGCAGAAACAGCCCATCGGTTGTCATGTGGGGCTTGCAGAACGAAAGTACAATTCCAGCAGCATTTGCCCAAGAATGTACACAGATTATCCGTGAAATGGATCCGTTATCGGCTTCACAAAGAATCGTGACGACTTGTAATGGTGGAGAAGGAACCGATTGGAATGTGGTTCAAAACTGGTCAGGAACATATGGCGGAGATCCTTTAAAATATCACTTGGAAATGACCACTCAGCTATTGAACGGAGAATATGGCGCGTGGCGTTCTGCCGATTTACATACGGAAGGCGAATTCGATCAAAAAGGAATTTTAAGCGAAAACCGTTTTTCCCAATTAATGGAAATTAAAGTCAGAGAAGCAGAATCGGTAAGAGATAAAATAGCAGGACAATTCAACTGGCTTTTTGCTTCGCACGAAAACCCGGGACGCGTTCAAAATGGCGAAGGGTTTAGAGATATTGACAAAGTCGGACCCGTAAATTACAAAGGACTTTTTACGATTTGGGGCGAACCTTTAGATGCATATTACATGTACCGCGCTAATTACGCTTCAAACAAAACCAATCCGATGGTGTATATCGTTTCGCACACTTGGCCAAGCCGTTGGGAGAAAGCGGGTATCAAAAATGGAATCGATATTTACTCCAATTGCGACGAAGTAGAATTGTTTAATGATGTAAATAAAGTTTCACTTGGAAAATTGAAGAATCCAGGAATCGGAAAGCATTTTCAGTTTAACAATGTCAATATTCAGTACAATGTTTTATATGCAGTTGGATATGTAAACGGAAAAGCGGTTGCCAAAGATTATATCGTTTTGAATACGCTTCCGAAAGCGCCAAGTTTAGAATCTTTAACTCCTGATAAAAGCGATATTTTAAAAGCAAAAAGTGGTTTAAATTACATCTACAGAGTAAACTGCGGAGGTTCTGAGTATACAGATAATAACGGAAATACTTGGCTGGCCGACACGCACAAAAGCGGAAAAAACACTTGGGGATCATTATCTTGGACCGATAATTTTGAGAAACTTCCTGACTTTTTTGCAAGCCAAAGGAGCAGTTTTGATCCTGTTAACGGTACAAAAGATCAAGCTTTATTTCAGAATTTCAGATACGGAATTGATAAATTACGTTATGAATTTCCAGCGCCAGACGGAGAATATGTAATCGAATTGTATTTCTCAGAACCATGGTACGGAACTGGTGGCGGATTAGACTGCAAAGGCTGGCGATTATTTGATGTTGCCATTAATGACAATATCGTTTTAAAAGATTTTGATATTTGGGCAGAAGCTGGACATGATACTGCATTAAAAAAGACTTTTAAAGTTAAAAGCACTGGTGGAAAAATTAAAATTTCGTTTCCAAATGTAAAAGCGGGACAAGCCATAATTTCAGCAATTGCAATTGGTACAAAAGATTATCACGCAAGACCAGCTCAAGAATCGCCAAGAAATATTCAGAATGTAAGTTTAGAGGCTAAAGACTTTAAAATGGGTTCTTGGTTGGATATTAGTTCTAAGCAATTCGTAAACTCAGAAGTTATCTTTACCGAATTGCCTTCGGAAGTTTTTGGTGCCGATTATTTGCAATTTGCCGATAATTCAAAAGTTTCAGGTTCGTTTACAGCAAAAGAAGAATCGACTGTTTTTGTTTTAGTTGATGATAAAATAAAGTCTTTAAATGGACTTTCAGATTATAAAAAGATTGAAGAAAAAGCGAAAAACAGTAACGGAATTTCTTTTGATGTTTTCACTAAAAAAGTAAACAAAGGCGAGAAGGTTCTTTTTGATAATGGGGAAAAAAATTCTACAATTGCAGTTGTTCCAACATACGATATGGGCGAAAAAGACGATTCAAGACCAGTTGTAATCATCGAAGCCGAAAAAACAAAAACAACAGGAACTGGAATCGAAAAAGGAAATTTCAAAAAAGCCGATTATGTGGAGTTTACTAAAAAGACAAACAACAGCATCGAGTTTGAAGTAAAACCAGGTGTTGCAGGAATTTATTTAATGCGTTTCCGTTTTATGAACCGAAACGAAACGCCGATGAAAGTGAAATTCAAAATGGAAGATGCATACGGAATTCTAATGCGAAACGACACGATTGAATTTTTCCCTTCACCAGAAAAATGGAAAATTTTAAACACAACATCAGGAGGTTATATCAACGCAGGAACATATAAAATTACTTTGGAAGGAGATGATTTGAAAGGGTTGCTGTTGGATAATTTTGAGTTTCAGTAGGTTTTTTGTGAGGGACAAAGTGACAGAGTAACAAAGGGACAAAGGTTTTCTTTTGATTATGTATTAGTTTGTCAGGCTTAGCGAAGTCGAAGCCTACGCAAAGTAATTCCTTAATGTTTGTCACGTAGAGACGCACTGCAGTGCGTCTAAAACGTAGTATGAACATTTAGATCTCAAGGTTAAAGAAATAAAATGATAATCTCGCAAAGACGCAGAGTCGCTAAGGAAATGAAACCATATAAGTGTATAAGTTCAATTAAGCCAAACTTAAATTTTCTTATATCACTTATATGGTTAAGAAAAAAACTCTGCGACTTTGCGAGAGAAAAAATAAAAATATGTTTAAAAAAATTACACTTGCATTATTGTTTTCGGTATCAATTTTTGCTCAAAAGCAAGCCAGAATTATCGAAGACTTCAACAAAAACTGGAACTTCAAATTAGGAGATTATCCGGAAGCTGTAAATGCTAATTTCAATGTATCAGATTGGAGAATGCTTCAATTGCCACACGATTGGAGTATTGAAGGCGCTTTTGATAAAGAAGCTAAAACCAAACAAGCACAAGGATTTTTACCTGCAGGAAAAGGCTGGTATCGAAAAGTTTTTACAATTCCTGCCAATTGGAAAAGTAAAACAATTTCAATTGAATTCGATGGCGTTTTTAAGAACAGCGAAGTATTCATAAATGGCAAATTATTAGGAATGCGTCCGAATGGCTATATTTCTTTTGGATATGATTTATCCCCGTATTTAAATTATGGACAGACCAATATTATTGCAGTTAAGGTAGACAACGATGCTCAACCCAACTCAAGATGGTACACAGGTTCTGGAATTTACAGGAATGTGAGATTGGTGGCGAGCGAAAAATTGCATGTAGCGAAGTGGGGAACTTTTGTAACAACACCTGAAGTTTCTTCAGCTCAATCGAAAGTGCATTTTGAAGTTACGATTGATAATGATAATGCTTCTGCAAAAGAATTTAAATTGGTTACTTCGATTGTAGACGATAAAAATGTAGAAGTTGCCAAGATGACTTCTACAGAAAAAATAGGAGCGAAGACATCAGAAAAAAAGATTCATAATCTGGAAGTGAAGCAACCAAGATTATGGAATACCGAAAATCCGTATTTGTATAAAGTCATTACAAAAGTGTACGAGAAATCGAAACTAGTTGACAATTACGAAACTCCGCTTGGATTTAGATATTTTAATTTTGATTCAGAAAAAGGATTTTCATTAAACGGTGTTCCAACCAAAATTAAAGGTGTTTGTTTACATCATGATAATGGCGCTCTAGGAGCTGTAGAAAATATTCACGCCGTTAGAAGAAAACTAACACTGATGAAAGAAATGGGGGCAAATGCAATTAGAATGTCGCACAACCCACATTCTTTAGAAATGATGCAATTGTGTGACGAAATGGGATTCATCGTTCAGGACGAAGCTTTTGATGTTTGGAAAAAGAAAAAAGTAACCAACGATTACCACAAAGATTGGGATGCTTGGCACAAACAGGATTTAGAAGATTTTATCAAAAGAGATCGCAATCATCCGTCGGTTATGATGTGGAGTATCGGAAACGAAATTAGAGAACAGTTTGACAGCACAGGAATTGCCATTACGAGAGAATTGGCCAAAATTGTAAAATCGTTAGATACCACTCGTCCAGTAACTTCGGCTTTGACAGAAAATGTTATTGAAAAGAATTTCATTTATCAATCAGGAGCTTTGGATCTTTTGGGATTCAATTACAAACACGAAGATTACAAAGATTTCCCAACTAAATTTAAAGGACAAAAAATATTGGCTTCAGAAAGTGTTTCGGCTTTAGAAACGCGTGGACATTACGATCAATCGGATATTGTTAAAGCTTGGCCGACAAAACACGGTGCTCCATTTGATGGAAATGCAGATTGGACGGTTTCTGCTTACGATCAAGTAAAATCTTACTGGGGCGCCACGCACGAAGAAAACTGGAAAACCATTAAAAGTCAGGATTTCATGGCTGGAACTTTTATCTGGACTGGATTCGATTATATCGGAGAACCAGATCCGTATCCGTTTCCTGCGAGAAGTTCGTATTTCGGAATTGTGGATCTTGCTGGACTTCCAAAAGATGTGTATTATATGTACCAAAGCGAATGGTCGAATAAAACCGTTCTGCATATTTTACCGCATTGGAACTGGAAAAAAGATCAGGAAATCAATGTTTGGGCATATTATAACAATGCTGATGAAGTAGAATTATTCTTAAACGGAAAATCTCTTGGAAAAAAATCAAAACAAAATGATGATTTGCATGTTTCATGGAAAGTGAAATTCGAACCAGGAACATTAAAAGCGATTTCTAGAAAGAACGGAAAAGTAGTTTTAGAAAAAGAAATCCACACGGCAGGAGAAGCAGCTAAATTGGATTTAAAAACAGATAAAACTACCATCAAAAATGATACTTACGATTTGATTTATGTAACCGTTTCGATGACAGATAAAGATGGAAATCTAGTTCCAGATGCAATGGATTTAGTTAATTTTGAAGTAACTGGCGGAGGAAAGTTAGTTGGAGTTGATAATGGTTATCAAGCGAATTTAGAGTCGTTTAAAGCGAATTCTTGCAAGCTTTTTAACGGAAAATGTGTTGTGATTATTCAATCAAATGGCAAGAAAGAGAATGTTCAGTTGAAAGCGACGGCAGGAAATTTACAAGCTTCTGTTATTGAAGTAAAAGTGCAGTAGTTTTTGCTCGCAAAGTCGCGAAGACGCAAAGTTTTTTGAACCATATAAGTTATTTAAGAGATTTTAAGTTTTGACTTAATTGATTCTTAAATAACTTATATGGTTTAATTTTTTGTAAACATGTTTTTTGTGAAAGAAATAATACTATTTTAGCTGAAGATTTGTCGTGTTAATTACTACAATAACTCGACATTTTATAACTAAAATATAAGTGATTTTATGGATAAAACACTTTGGGAAAAAGCTTTAGCATTTAGTTTTGACAATCCGAATGATGAATACGGATTTTCGACAAGATTGGCATTAGAAAATCATTGGACATTATATTTCACTCAAATTGCCATATTGGAGTATAAAAAGTTCATGTTTTTAGCAGCCACAAACAACGAAATGGTCTCGCCATCTGAAATTGTAGATATAGTCTGGCATCAGCATTTAATTTTTACAAATTCCTATTCTGATTTTTGCAGTTTACTTGGAAAAAGAATCGAACATATTCCGTCAACTCATAATAAGTCTGAGTTTGAGAAATTTCAAATTGCAAAAGAAAGAACTACTACACTTTACGAGCTCAATTTTGGCAAACAGCCTGCAGAGGTTTGGTATTACAATAATGAATTTGATTCTTTGCAACTGGAGAAAAGTAAATTTGACGTTAAGAAGCTTAGAAAAAATTTCTTTAAATACACTTTGATTGCATCTATTCCTGTTTGTCTGATTATTTATTCTCTTTTAATAAAAATTCAGAATCCTTATTTTGTAATTGGTTATCTATTACTTTATGTAGCGGTATTTTTAGTATTGAAATATTATGTTCGAAATAAATTTAGTTCCTTATACACTGAATTAGAGTCAAATGCAATCATAAAAAATCTTACTGCATTTGAACTCATTTATTTTAGAGATAATAGTTTAGATGCTGTTATTCATGGTGTTATGAATAAATTGATCGAACGTAATAAAGTAAAGATTTTAGAAAATAAAAAATTGGAATTAATTGACGAAAGTTTAGGCTATAATCTGTACGAAAACTGCGTTATTGAAGTCATGAAAGAGTTTGAACCCATGCCTTACAAGCAATTGTGCTGGAATGTGAGACAAAAACCTATTTTTGAACAATTGCAAAAAGCGACTTACAGAATAAAAGACAGAATAATCGCTTCCAAACCATTTACGAATGCCATGATTCTAGCAATGATAACTTTGGGAATACTTTTAAGTATTGGTTTCAGCAGACTTTTTTCAGGTTTTTGGAGAGATAAACCAGTTGTTTTTTTACTGATTGCTCTTGTACCATTGGTTTTCATTACGCTCTATTATTTAAATCAGCTGCTAAATTTAATTTTTACTGATATTATTCCTTCTTCTACTAAAGAAAAAGTATTAAGTAAAGGGGAAAGTCAGAGAGACTGGGAATGGGATTATTTTCTCTTTGGAACTGCTGTGCTTTCAACAGCATTTATTCCGCTGATTAATTACGCTTCTCAATCATCATTATCATCAGGGGATTATTTTAATTTTTCAAGTTCTGATAGTTCTAGTTCCTGTGGTTCTTCATGCGGAAGTTCTAGTAGTTCTTGTGGATCTTCGTGCGGTAGTTCTTGTGGTGGATGCGGTGGTGATTAAGATTTTAAGCTTGGCTTATTTAACTTATCCAACTTCGCCACTGTTCAATTATCAGCCATTTGCCTTTTATTTTTTGTAGATAGATTTCCCTGCCACTTCCGCAAAGACGACCACAAGAATAATCTAGTTGAATATATGCTCTTTGTCTGTCAGAAGAAAAAACAGGAATAGTCATTTCATAAAATCTAATTTTTTCACCATTTATATACTTCTTTTCAGCTTCTTCAATTGTAGCAGTATTTAATTTGATAAGTAAATTTCGCGCGATTTTTAAATTTTCTAGGTTTAAATTTTGTTTTAGTAGATAAAGAGAATCTTTGGAAGAAAAGAAATTTTGATCTTTTATTTTCGTTTTTAATAAATTGGTAATGTAAATGTCTCTCGGAGGTGGAAGGAAGATAATTCCGTCTTTTCTTTTCTCTGGAACAATTATGTTTAGCTTTCTAAGTTTGTTACAAATTACTCTTGAATCTTTATTTTTAGAAAAAACATCCAAACTATCTTCCATTATAACAGCTTCAACAACTTCGTTTATGTCCTTGATTTCTTGAGGGTTTAAAGTTGTCTTTTCTTTTTTGTTTTGACAATTACAAAAAGCTAGGATGATTAAAGTATAAAGGATTATTTTCTTCATTGATTTTTTATGTTTAAAGTAAAAATAGAAAATTTTTAAAGGTTTTGTAGAATTAAACTTATATTAGCCAAAATAATATTTTAAAAGCCGTAAAATGATTTGTACTGTTTATTCGCATCATCTAGGATTAGAAAAAATCAAAGAAATTTTTCTTTCACATGTTCCTAAAGGAGTTTTTTCTTCTAATGGTGAGAACCTCGAATTTGAAGTGAAAGGCGGAATCTTAAGTCCGTCTAAAAAAGTTACGATATTCTACAGAGAAAGAGCCGTTCCTTCTTATCAAATTCCACAAATAGATGATTCTGAATTAACAGCCAATTTAAAAGGTTTATATGGATTTGTTGATTCACTGCCAACTGAAAATGAAAAGGTAAAAGGGCTTTTTCTGCATAAAATACAAACACTGAATTCTGAATTTTCAATTCGTGAAGACAAAGGAGAAATTAAAGAATTAAATGCCATAATAGCTGATTTAGCAAAAGAATTTGATGCAGTTTTATTTGTGCAGCCGAATACGATTATTAGTAAATCTGAAACCCAGCATTTTCTAGATAAAGATTTGAATCTAATTATTGATACAGAAGGTAAATGTGAAATTGAAGATTTAGAAGTTCATATCAATTCGGAATATTTTGATAATGATCAAACGGAATTAGACGAAGATCAAATAGAAAGAAAAGCCAAGAATGAAGAAATTCTGGAAAGAGAAAATATAAAAATCAACAAACATCTGCCTTGTATTGAATCTGAAGCAGAAACTACGATTCGATCAGCAAAAGAAATTGCAGAAAGAGTAAGTGTTTTGGCTGTGACTAATATGGTTGCTTTCAATAGTATTTCGCCTGAAGAAGCAATTGATTATTTACAGAATTATAAACTTTGGGGGTTGGTAACAGAAGGCGAAAAAGAGTTTTTATCAAATCCGACGGAAGACAAAAAAATGTATGAAACTTGGAAATGCGAAGGCATTTGGACTTTAATGTGGGCTTTGAAAAAAGTCGATACGCTTGATTTTCCAAATGAATTTTGTAATCTAGAAAACATCAGTGCAGAAAATCATCCTGTAGGAAAAGACAAAGATCCTTTTGAATTTATAAATGCTGTGAATGAAGTTCGGTCTAAAAAAGAAATTTTAGATGCAGCCGATTTGTATTACAGATACAATTGGGCCTGCGTAGACGAAAGAATCAAAGGGAGACAAATAGAAAACATCAATCCGGGAATTGTGTACGAAAGACAATATGCGCTCAATTGGCTCATTCATTACATGGATCAGGATTGGGATGATGTTACTTGTGATACTTAAATTTGTTGTTGGTTGTTAGATTTTGCATCAAACTCATAACTCATAACCCATAATTCATAACTCATAATTCACTAACCCACAACTTAATTTACAACTTATACGAGAAATTATTCGATTTAATGATTTTTCCTTTATCGGTAATTATTATGCAGCTGTAATCGCGGAATTTTTGAAGTAAAAGTAATCCTTCTTTTTGTCCTAAAACCATAATAGATGTGCTTAATCCGTTAGCGGTTTCCGCATTGGGTCCGAAGACGGTAACACTGCACAAACCAGTTGCGGGATAACCAGTTGCTGGGTTGATAATGTGTGAATATCGTTTTCCGTTAAAAACAACAAATTTCTCATAACTGCCAGAAGTTGTTACAGCACCTTCTTTTAAAGGAATAGCAGTTAAAAGTTTTTCGGGGTGAAATGGATTTGTAATTCCGATTTTCCAATCTTTTCCATTAGGCTGTTTTCCCCAGGTGCTCATATCGCCTGAACCATTTATAATGCCAGCTTGTACGCCTTTTTCAATCATCATGGCGCGGCATTTATCAGTTGCATAACCTTCGCCTAAAGCACCAAATCCTATTTTCATGCCTTTTAGTTTCAGGAAGATAGTCGACTGTACACTATCTAGAATAATATTTTTATAACCGACTTTTTCCACTGATTTTTTTATGGCCTCCGCCGAAGGCATTTCAGTCATCGAGCCGTCAAATTTCCAGATTTTGTCCATTGTTGCAAAGCTTATGTCGAATCCGCCGTTTGTAATTTCCGAAAGTTTAATGGCTCTTTGGGTCAATTGAAAAACTTCTCGATCTACTTTGACGGGTTGAATTCCAGCATTTTGATTGACTTTTGAAACCTGAGAATCTGGTTTCCAGTCGGAGATTAGATTTTCAATTCGAGTGATTTCGGCTATGACACTATCAATGTTTTGTACTGCCGAAAGCGAATCTTTATCAACAATGCTGATATCGAAACGTCCGCCCATTAATAGCGTTGTCTTTTTTCGCAAAACCTGAGCATTTGTTACAAAACAACAGATTAAAGTAAATAGAAATAAGAATCTATTCATAACAATTAATAATCTAAATTCAATCTAAAATCAACAATCTAAAATCTTTTAATAGCAGTCACTTAAAATCTGACCATTGTTTTTATAATCAGAAATACTTTTAAGACCATTTTCTTTGCATAAAATATCTAGAACGTTTTCAACATCTTTTTGCATGGCAAGCGAACCACAGATCATGATAACACCGTTTTTCTTTAATAAATCCATGAAAAAAGAAGTATCTCTTTTAATCAGATCCATTACATAAATCTGTTTAGCTTCACGCGATAAAGCGACGTGAAATTGATCCAGATGCTGTTTTTGTTTCATCACTTTGGCAAACTTTTTATACGCCAGAAGTGTTGGTGTTTCCATTCTAAAACCGCTGTAAAGATGTATTTCCTGTTGTGTTTTATTTTGTTCGATCATTCCTAGGAAAGGAGCAATTCCTGTTCCGTTAGAAATAAATGCAACTTTTGGAGCTTTCTTTGGCAGATAAAAAGCAGGATTTTTCAAAATTCGGGCTTTAATAACATCGCCGGGTTCAAGATTATTTAAATATCCAGAACCAAATCCGTTTGGATGTAGTTTTACAACCAATTGTACATTACCAGAATGATTTCCAATAGAGTAGAGGCGTTCTCTTGTATCGTTTGCCGGATAAATAGCTAATAAATCGCCAGATACAAATTTAGTTCTAGAATTGGCTCTTAAAGTCAGAATAAAAGTATGTTCAGTTTCAGAAATTGGAGTTTTGTCTAAAACCATTAGTTTCTGACGGCCTTTCGGAACATGATTGTATAAAGAGGGTGTATTGGCCAGCGAAATTCCAGTTTTGGTACTCCACAATTTTACCCATTCTACAAATTCAGAAGCTGATTTGTCATTTACAGTTTGTAAATCCAAATAACGCTCTGCCCAAGGCTGTTTTTCAAGAAGCTGATCGATTTCAATAGCAAATCCGCAGAAATCAGGATAGGATTTAGAACCAAAACCTACAACCGAGAAATTGATTTTCTGCTTTTGGTTTTGTTTTTCTACTAGAGTTTCAAATTTATTTCCATTAGAAGGTGCATCACCTAAACCGTGCGTCGACGTAAAAACAATGATATGTTCTGCTTTTGGATATACCGAAAAACGATTTAATTCGGTTATAAACGCTTTATGTCCTTGACTGATTAATTGCTTTTGAATTGCATTAGCAAACCTGAAAGTACTTCCGTTTTCAGAACCTGTTAAAAGAATAAAAGTACTTTCGCTGGCTTTGAATTTATTTTTAATTCGGCTTGACCTTCTTTTTAAAGTAATGGCAAAGCCTGAGTAAATAAAAAAGAGAATATTAATACAAGCGATTGCTAAAATTACAGCCCAGATTCCGTTAATTCTTCCGGTATGAAGATCAAGACTCAAATCAGCAAACTGAATCGTCATAGGTGAAAGCTTTTCTGAAATTACAGCTCCAGTAACCTGATTGACTTCAATTTCACGATCTTTCAGTTCAATGATGTAATATTCTTCAGGATCGTCAGTAAAAGGAAATTCGATTTTTTTAACGTCTGATAATAAAGTAGTTTTAAATACAGAAGTAGTTTTGGCTTTCACCGAAAGTTCTGTTTTTACAGGTTTTGCTTTTTCATCACCCATAAAGAAATTAAATCTTTCCAGCGACAAATACGTTCCTGTTAAGGCAATAATAAAAATAGGAATCAAAGCGAGTCTTCCTAAAACAACGTGATAATATTGTGCAAAATATTCTTTGATTACTTTAGAAAAGAAATTTCGGATGCCGCGCTGTCTTTTTAAAACCAGCACAAAACCCGAAATTGATATTAGTAATAAACAAAAAGAAATAACTCCCACAAAAAAACGTCCCGTTTCGTGAAGAAATAACGAACGGTGAAGTCCTGTAATCCATTTAATGAATTCGGTTTTCTTTACTGGAGTTCCAAGTGTTTTTCCTGTTTTCGGATTGATGTACGCATTCACATCATTTCCGTCAGCATCAATTGCTTTTAGCGTTACAAATTGATTGTAATCAATGCTTAGTTCTGTAATTTCTGGATACGCTTTTTTTAGAATTGGCAGGGTTTCTCCCAGTGTTATTTTATCAAAATCAGGTGCTTTGTACGGAAGTGTTTTTTCCTGAACTGCATCGACCGCCAGAATAATTCCGGTTACCGAAGCCAAAAGCAAAAAAAGTGAAGAAAATAAAGCCAGAGCTAAATGTGCGTAACGCCAGAAAGAAAGAGTCATTGAGTGTATTCTAGAAATGTAATCGTATTATATTTTGTTTAATCGTACGTATTTAATGTACCCTTTTCCATCTGTTTTTTCTGCAAGACCTTCTGTAGTAAGCGGAATTTCAAGATCGCTTACATAATATTTTTGATCTTCTACCGCAGATTCAAAACGTAGTTTGTATCCTTTATTAATTTTAGAATTTTCAATTTCGATAGTCGTTACGCTGCGGTCTCCGCCAGTTACAGAAGCGCCTGTTTTAGCGCTGATATCATCTGATTTTTGAACCGAATGAAATTTATTCCATTCTTTTAATGATTTGTACCATTTTTTATCATCGCCCATTACATACAGCGTTTTCTCGTATTCGCCATTTGCATTCACCAAAGAAACTACAATATAGGCGCCTTCTCCCATATAATTGTTCATTTGCAGCATGCATTTGTATTTGCTTGATTGTGCGTTAGTCTGGAAAGAAAGTAAAAAGATAAAAGCGCTTGCAAGAGCAATTTTTAATATTGATTTCATTTTATATAATATATAAGTTAAGGTTTAAAGTTGTGAGATATAAAGATTACTTATGTCTCACAACTGATTAACTTGAAGTTCCAAAAATAAGTTTGGATTTCGGAATTTCAAATATGGTTGTATTAATAATTTGTTTTATTTTAAAAACTCAACAGAGATATTGCTTTTAGTAAGCACTTCATTTTCTTTTGCTAAAGCATAAGCGCTTTCATCAAATTCTGTTGTTACGTCTTTTTTAGCACCTGCTTCAATAAGATATTTTAAAACAGAATCGTCTTTGGCAATCATAGCAGCTCTGTGCAAGGCTGTTAATCCATCTTTGTTTTTAGCGTTGATATCTACTTTTAAATCCGTGATTTTTTTAAGAAGCGAAACATCATTTTTAGTAATTGCTAAATGATACAAAGTGTTTCCGTCTTTTTGTGCTGCGGCTAAATTTAAACCTTTGTCCTGAAGTAATTTTGCTTTTGCTTCAAAAGGATCAACAGTTTCCTTTTCTCTTCCTGCCGGACGGTAAGATTGTACTAAATAAACGCCCAAGTTGTTTCCGTCTTTGTCTTTTACATTTACATCAGCGCCTTTTGTTAAAAGTAAGTTTACAGCTTCTGGAGTTCCGTATCGTACAGCAAAGGTCAAAGCAGATTCTCCTTTTGAATTTTGAGCATTGATATTTTTTGCTGTTGGAAGAAAAAGCTCTAAAGCAGCCGTTTCTTTTGCTGATGCTGCAGACATTACAGGTGTATTTCCTTCTTTATCAGCTTTATTTACATCAACACCTTTCGCTAAAAAGTATTTAATGATTTCAGTCTGATTTGGTTTTCCAGCTAAAATGTGCAATACATTTTGTCCTGCTTTGTTCTGGGCAGTTGGCTTTATTTTTACTTCTTCAACCAAATATTTATAAGTTTCGATTGGATTTGTTTCTCTTCGGCTTCCTTGTGCCGCGATTAAAAGAGCGGTATCGGTAGGTTTAATTCCCTTTTCGATAAGTTTCTTTAAAAGGGTAATATTTCCAGATCTTGCAGCGTATGTAAAAGCGGTGTTTCCTTCGTTATCAACGTCTTTTAGAGACATTCCTTTTGTTGTAAAATACTCAGCAGCTTTTAAATCTTTATCAGAAGCAATAGCTAAAAGCAATAAGTTGGCACCGTTTGCATATTTTTTCTTTGGATCAACACCCGCTTTAAAGAAGGCATCGTACATCGCTGGATTTGACTGCCCGTTTGAAGCGGCAAAATCAGCTGGAGTAGTTCCGTGGCTGTCTTCAAAATTAACATCAGAACCTTTATTTATAAGGTATTCAACTAATTCAGTATTTCCTCTGTAAGCAGCCCAGTGCAAATAAATACGATTATCGTGGGTTAATTTAGTAATGGTATTTCCCGGCTGGTCTAATAAAAATTTTATAGTAGTAAAAGGTGCATCGTTGTTGATTGCCAGAGTAGTAACATCAAATGCATTGGCATTGGCTTCGGCTGGATTGTTTCCTTTTGCAATTTCAGCTTTTACTTTTTCTACATCAGGTGTAGTTTTCCAGAAAGACTGCTCTAAAAGTGAATTTTTCTGTTGTGCATTAACCAATGAAATAGCAGCTAATGCTAAAGAAATAAAAAGATTTTTTTTCATATTTCGGTATGTTGTTATTCGGAATCAAATTCCAAAAAATTATGAATGAGAATATATCTATTTAGAATAAATCAAAATAAAGGCAAATGTAAAGATTAATCTTTTTAAAGCAAGTTTTATTGTTGGTAAAAAGTTGAATTCTGATGCGATTTAATTCTATTTTAATCTAAAATATGCTTTTGCGCTTTGGATTTTATTCTATTTTGATAAAAAACAAGTGCTTAGACAATTGTTGTTGGTTTTAGTTTAACGCGTACAATTTTTTTTCTTTTTGATTTTAAGCAGATTACGAAAATATAATTTATAACTATTTGTAAATTAGTGTTTTATTCTTAATTCGATTTTCCATATAATTTAAAATACATGTTTTTTTAGCTAATAGTCGAGCAGCTTTTTAAGTAGAATTTGACGTTTTAAAAAGGGTAAAATGGGTTTGAAAAAGATCAATTTTTAAATGCTGCTGTTGATAACTGTTTTTTGCTTCTTGTTTTTTTTCTTGTAATTTTTGTTGACAAATCTATTTAGATCTAGTATAAATAACTGATAATTCGACGACTACGCAAAATTATACAGCTGTTAATAAATTGTATTTTTAATGTTTTTTCCTCCTTACTTTTACTGTTGATAATTGTTCGGTTTTTTAACACCAAAAGATAGCCTGATCGAGATTGAGGGGTTAATTTTGTAGGTATAGAAATCGCAGTTATCCTTCCCCAAAATCCTGTTGTTTTCTATTTCTCATAGTCACCATTTAATACTATATATTATGTCTATATTTGATAAAAGAGTCAATTATAAACCTTTTGAGTACCCAGAGGTTTTACAATTTACAGAAGCCATAAATAAAGCGTATTGGGTTCATACCGAAGTAGATTTTACTGCTGATACTCAGGATTTTCATGCTCATCTATCAGTAGCTGAAAAAACGGCTGTTAAAAACAGTTTATTGGCGATCGCACAAATTGAAGTTGCTGTTAAGAGTTTTTGGGGAAACATTTACGAGCACTTTCCAAAACCGGAATTTAACGGATTAGGAACTACTTTTGCAGAATGTGAATTCAGACATTCTGAAGCGTATTCGCGTCTTTTGGAAGTATTAGGATATAATGATGAATTTGAAAAACTTCTTGACGTTCCTGTAATTCGCAGACGTGTTGATTATCTTTCAAATGTTTTAAAAGATACTCGTTCTCAGGATAATCGTAAATATATGGTTTCGCTGATTTTATTCAGTATTCTTATAGAAAATGTTTCTTTATTCAGCCAGTTTGCCATTTTATTATCTTTTACAAGATTTAAAGGCTACATGAAAAATGTGAGTAATATTATTGCTTGGACTTCAATCGATGAGCAGATTCATGCTAACGGCGGTATTTACATTATTAATAAAATCAGAGAAGAATTCCCAGAATATTTTGATGATGCTACGCTAAACCTTATCAGAGAAACGGTTAAAGATTCCATCGCAGTCGAATCAGACATATTAGACTGGATATTTGAAGAAGGTGAAATTGAAAGTATTAAAAAAGGTGATCTTGTTAATTTTATGAAATTTAGAATTGATGAGAGTTTGAAACAAATTAATATTCCAATCATTTTTGATGTTCCAGCAGAAGACTACAAAGCGCTTGCTTGGTTTGAAGAAGAAGTTTTTGCCAACAGTTTGGATGATTTCTTTGCAAAACGACCAGTAGAATATACCAAACACGATAAGAGTATAACGGCAAACGACCTTTTCTAAAAAGCAGACAATATATTATGAATACAACAGATACAAATGAAGTAAACAGTATTTCGCAGGAAAGCGGAAACAAAATGTGGTGGAAGAACTCTGAAAGTGAACAGATTTTAAATCGCGGTTATCTTTTGAAAGGTGAAACTGTTGAAGGTGCAATTGACAGAATTTGTACAGCAGCAGCCAGAAGATTATACAAACCCGAATTAAAAGAGTCATTTGTAGAAATGATCGAACGCGGATGGATGAGTATCAGTTCTCCAGTTTGGGCAAATATGGGAACCGAAAGAGGTTTGCCGATTTCTTGTTTTAACGTACACGTTCCGGATAAAATAGAAGGAATTACACATAAATTAGGTGAAGTGATCATGCAGACCAAAATTGGAGGTGGAACTTCTGGTTATTTTGGTGAATTGCGTGAACGCGGAAGCGCCGTAACCGATAATGGAAAAAGCAGCGGATCAGTAAGTTTTATGAGACTTTTTGACACGGCAATGGACACTATTTCTCAAGGCGGTGTTCGACGTGGTGCATTTGCAGCGTATTTGGATATTGACCACCCAGATATTGAGGAATTTTTGAAAATTAAAAGCATTGGAAATCCAATCCAAAATTTGTTTACCGGAATTTGTGTACCCGATTATTGGATGCAGGAAATGATTGACGGTGATGGTGATAAAAGACAAATCTGGGCAAAAGTACTGGAAAGCCGTCAGCAGAAAGGACTTCCTTATATCTTTTTCAGCGATAACGTAAATAAAAATAAACCTCAGGTTTACAAAGATCAAAACTTGAGAATCAATGCAAGTAACTTGTGCAGTGAGATTATGCTTCCGTCAACAAATGACGAATCGTTTATCTGCTGTCTTTCATCAATGAACTTGGAACTTTATGATGAATGGAAAGATACTGAAGCAGTAAAACTAGCAATCTTTTTCCTTGACGCTGTATTACAGGAATTTATCGAAAAAACAGAAGGGGATTATTATCTTTCTGGTGCTAATAAATTTGCTAAAAGACACCGTGCATTAGGTTTAGGAGTTTTAGGATGGCATTCGTATTTGCAGAAAAACATGATTCCATTTGAAGGAATGCAGGCTAAAATGAAAACCACCGAAATATTCAAACATATTAGTGAAAAAGCCGATAAAGCCACTCAGGAATTAGCCAGAATTTATGGCGAACCTGAATTGTTAAAAGGCTACGGAAGACGTAATACAACTACAATGGCAATTGCGCCTACAACGTCATCTTCGGCAATTTTAGGACAGACTTCTCCAGGAATTGAACCTTTTAGCAGTAATTATTACAAAGCGGGTTTAAGCAAAGGTAATTTCATGCGTAAGAATAAATACTTAACAAAATTACTGGAAGAAAAAGGTCTGGATAATGAAGAGGTTTGGAGAGGTATTATGTTGAACGGAGGAAGTGTACAGCACATGACACAATTGACTCAGGAAGAAAAAGATGTTTTTAAAACGTTTAAAGAAATCAGTCAGTTAGAAATTGTACAACAAGCCGCTATTCGTCAGAAGTTTGTAGATCAAGGACAGAGTTTAAATCTTAATATTCCGGCAGAACTTCCTATTAAAGAAGTAAACCGTTTAATGATTGAAGCGTGGCAATTGGGAGTAAAAAGTTTGTATTACCAAAGAAGCCAAAGTGTTTCGAAAGAATTGGTTACAAGTCTGGTTACTTGCAGCAGTTGTGAGTCTTAACAAAATACAATAAAAAAGGTTCAATGTAAATTGAACCTTTTTTATATTTATATAATTTTTGAAATGATGAATGATTTACATGAAATAGAAAATATTGAAAAATTGATTTCTGAGTATTATGAAATGACCTTTAATAATGACGAAGAAGATTATATATACAATAAACAGCTTAAAAATAAATTAAAAGCTGTTATTATTAATTCAAAAAGTAACAATGTAATTGACAAGGCACTTGAAGTATTAGCTGAATCTACTGGATGTGCTGAAGATCTTCAAATTGCAGAAGATATTTTGAATGAATTATTTGAAAATAAAGTTATCGATAAAAATCAATTTGACACTTTTTATAAGAACGTAGGAACCAATAGATGGTCATAATGCATAAAATATTTTTTATGATACTTTCGATTTCAATCTGCTTAAAGTTTCCTGTGAAATATTGATATAAGAGGCGACAATCTTATTGGGAAGTCGTTTTACAATGGCAGGATTTATTTTTAATAATTGATTATAACGTTCCAAAGCATCCATTGTGGTAAACGACATTAAACGATTGGTATTGTTTACATATGCTTTTTCCAGATAATTGCTGTAAAACTCACGCCATTGCGGAATAATTTTCATTAAATGATTAAAATCTTCATGAGAAATCGCCAGTAATTCTGATTGTTCAACAACCTGAATATTTTCAGCGGCAGGCATTTTGGTAATAAAACTAACCAGAGCAGTTGCCAGCTGATTCTCGAAGGCAATATATCGGGTTACATCTTTTCCTTCTTCATTAATAAAAAAGATACGCAGACAGCCTTTAGCAACAAAAAAAGTTTCATGACTAATTTGTCCCTGAGCCAGTAAAATATCGTTTTTATTTTTCTTAATGGGTTTGAAATAGGAGAGGATGGTTTCTAAATTTTCATCAGAAACATCAATGCTTTTTCGAATATAATGACCGAGTTGTTCGTATATCATTTACTTGTAATCTCTAACGAATCTGCGGTAATAAATAATATCTTCAATAGATAAAACCACAAGATCGTGTTGTTGTGCAAAGCTAACGATTTTGTCCAGTTTTGCCATACTGCCGTCTTCGTTCATTAATTCGCATAGAACGGCTTCGGGTTGTAAACCGGCGAGTTTCATTAAATCAACGCTTCCTTCAGTATGTCCGTTTCTTTCAAGCACGCCGTTGTCTTTTGCACGCAGCGGAAAAATATGCCCGGGTCTGGCTAAATCTTCAGGTTTTGCATTTGTGGCAATAGCAGTTTTAATGGTTGTAATCCTGTCTTTTGCAGAAACTCCTGTTGTAACGCCTTTTCTAGCTTCTATTGTAATGGTAAAAGGAGTTTGAAAACTACTGGTATTTTCTTTTACCATATAAGGAAGTTCCAGTTCGTTGGCTTTTTCATTGGTTAAACACAAACATACAATTCCGCTGCATTCACGGATCAGTAAAGCCATATCGGGAACATTTATGTGCTGGGCAGAAAATATAAGATCACCTTCATTTTCTCGGTTTTCGTCATCGGTTAGTATAATTCCTTTTCCGTTTTTAAGTTGCTCCAAAGCGTTTTCAACACGTTCTTTGGAAGTGATTCCAAATTGCATTAACGGACTTAATTCTGTACTTATCATGGATATTTATTTTGAACTTTTTAAAAATTATCGAGCTTCAAAAGTACAGTTGTCAAGAATGTAAAAGTTTGATATAAGTCAATAAAATCAAGAGGTATTTTTTTAATGATATTTTAATTTAATTCTCATAAAATAGTAATTTAGTGCCCGTAAATAATCTCCGAAACTTATAAATACTGAACTCATAAATGGAAAATATCACCGTAATTATCATGTTGCTTTTTGGCGTAGCTTTTTTAAGTTTAATCAGCAAACGATATAATTTTCCAATACCTATTGTTTTGGTAATGTGCGGGGTAATCATTAGTGTGGTTCCAGGATTACCTGTTGTAGCGTTGAGTCCAGAAATTGTTTTTATCATTTTTTTACCGCCGCTTTTATATCATGCAGCGTGGCATACGAGCTGGTCTGAATTTAAGCAAACCATTCGCCCGATAACTTTAGCAGCCGTTGGTTTAGTATTTTTTACAACTGGATTAGTGGCTGTAGTTGCACATTGGCTGATAGATGATATTTCTTGGCCGTTAGCTTTTTTACTTGGTGCTATTGTTTCGCCTCCCGATGCGGTTTCGGCAACAGCTATTACAAAAGGTTTAGGGCTTCATCCACGATTAATAGCTATTTTGGAAGGAGAAAGTTTGGTAAACGATGCAAGTGGTCTTGTGGCGTATAAATATGCGCTTACAGCAATTACGGCTGGAAATTTCGTTTTATGGCAGGCCGGATTAAATTTCGTTTTGATGTCGGTTTTAGGAATCGCAGTGGGATTGGCTGTTGGTTTTATTATGTATTACATTCACAAAAGATTTGTTTGCGATGATATTATCGAAGTAACGCTTACGTTATTAACGCCTTTTGCTTCTTATTTAATTGCAGAACATTTTCACGGTTCTGGGGTTTTAGCGGTTGTGGCAACAGGACTTTTTCTGGCAGCAAGATCTGGTACTATTTTTTCTCACGAAAGCCGAATTATGACGAATACCATTTGGGATGTTTTAAATAATATTCTCAACGGTTTGATTTTTATTTTAATAGGTCTTCAGTTAAGACAGATTATTGAAGGCATCAGTAATTACTCAGGGAATTGATTGTTTATCTGGGGTTCTGTGATTAGTATTGTGGTGATTGTGGTTCGCTTTTTATGGGTGATTCCAGCGACAATTATTCCGAGAATGCTGAGCAGAAAAATCCGTGAAAAAGAAGAATTTGATTATCGCAATATGATTATTTTCGGATGGTCTGGAATGCGTGGTGTAGTTTCGATGGCCGCGGCTCTGGCACTTCCGTTAATCCTTAATAAAACCGAAGAATTTCCACTTCGTAATTTGATTATTTATCTAGTTTTCTGTGTAATTCTTTCAACTTTAGTGATTCAAGGGCTTACACTTCCATGGATGATTAAAAAGCTAAAAGTGCAGCCGTATTCGATTTTAGCAGAAGAATATAATATTCGTAATATGATTGTTTCGGAAACCATTACGCATATTGAAGATAATTTTTCTTTGCTGGATGATGAATTGCTTCACAACATCAAAAGTAAATATGAAGTAAAATTTAATCGTTTGCAAAAAACGGAACTTCCTGCGAATTTCTTCGGAAATGGAAAAGTATTGGGCGGACAGATTTTTAATGAATTTACCAAACTGCAGATTGATCTTTTGAATGTAGAAAGAGGAAAATTGGAAGCAATGCACAAAGCGGGTTCAGTCAATGAAGAAGTCTTTCGCAAAATAGAAAAAGAACTCGACCTTGAAGAAACCCGACTTTGGATGGAAATGTATGAAGAATAACATTTTAAATCATTTGTAAGTGAGGTCTAACCTGCATGCTTACAATGTCGCAGCGTTTGTGCTGTGACAGGCAGAAAGCAACGCTCATGGCGATATCTTCTGCTTTTAACATTTCCATTTTTTTGATTTTTTCTTTTTGTACTTCTTTAGGATCCTGCTGCATGTCGCTGGTTACTGCTCCGGGTTCTATAAGAGTTACTTTTATTCCAAGTGCATTGATTCCTTTTCGAAGAGATGTGCTGAAACCTCTTGTTGCGGTTTTGGTAGCGACATAAATGGGACTTCTTTTTTCTTTTGATTCTGCGCTCATAGAACCTATATTAATGATATGTCCAGATTTTTGGATGGTCATTCTATCAACCGCTTCTCTGGCGAAAGCCATATATCCCAGCACATTTGTTTCTAAAATATATTTCCATTCATCGTAGTTTCCATCGGTGATGCTCTCGGCGCCCAATGCGGCGTTATTGATTAGAATATCAATACCTCCAAATAAATGATCAGCTCTTTCCCAAATCATACGAATATCTTCTTTGTTGGTTACATCGGCAGAAATACCATAAATTTCTCCAGATGACGATTTGCTTTTGATGTCATGCATGGCGTTGTTTAAATCATTTTCATTTCTTCCGAAAATAAGAACACGACCTCCTAGAGACACTAATAAATCTGCAATGGCTTTTCCAATTCCTGTTGTACCACCAGTTACGATTATGCGTTTTTGGGCAATATTTTGACTAAAGTAGTTTGATAAAATTTCCATGGCTTATTTTTTAATTAATTATTTTACTTTACTTTGATTGGTCCTAAATTGCTTTGTGCTGGTCCATTCGTTACTGTTCCGTCGGCAGCAAATCTGGAACCGTGGCACGGACAGTCAAATGATTTTTCATCTGAATTCCATTGTACAATACAGCCCAAATGCGGACAAACGGCTGAAAAGGCTTTCAATGAATTGTCGTAATCGCGGTAAACGGCAACTTTTCGTAATCCAACATTAAGAACACCGCCGTTTCCAGCTTCTAAATCGGCAACATTATCAAGATCTGAAGCTGCAATCCAATCCAGATATTGTTTAGCCATATTTCCTGCCTCTTTCAAAAAGTCTCCTGCTGCACTAAAAGTAATTCGGGACGGATCGTATATTTCTTCCCATTTATTTTTGATTTCTTGAATCATATCGCTTACAATCAATGCTCCAATGGTTGCATGTGTCATTCCGTTTCCTGAATCTCCGGTAATAATATAAATGTTTTTGTCTCCCGGATTTTTTCCCATAAAACCTAGAGAATCTACTGGTTCCATAACTTGGCCAGACCATTTATAAGTGATTTCATCGAGCATAGGAAAATTTTTTCGTGTCCAGACTTCGAGTTTATCATAACGTGAAATTTCAGAAAGATCTTCTTCATCTGCCTGTCCGGTTTTATGATCTTCACCACCCGAAATCAGCAAATCATAGTTTTCGTCAAAATTTTCTACACGAACATAATGGTATGGTTTTGCGACCCATTTGGCATCCATATTTCCGGTATCCCACCATAAAGAAAAGGGCAGACTTCCTTTTGGAATTTTTCCAGCGATTACATAGGTTCTGTATGCATGCTGTTTGGTGTGCATGGTCACGAGATCATTAATAGGGGAGTTAGTTGCCACAACAATATGATCTGCGGTAAACGTATAACCGTTTACTTTTGCACCTTTTTTAGTAATATCTTCGGCATGTGCTTCGGTATAAATTGTTCCTCCGAGTGAAACAACTGCTTCTGCAAGTCCCTTTAAATAATGTAAAATATGAAATTGTCCTTGATTTTTAAATTCGATTGATTTTTTGTTTTCACCTCCAGCCATTGACGGAATATGATCTAACAAAGTCGTTTCTAAACCTACGTTTTGCAATGCGTTAAATTCTTTTTCAAGATTTTCTTCTTTATCCGTTTCATGAAGAAATAGATATCCGTTTACTCTCTTAAAATCACATTCAATCTGGTTTTCGGTTACTATTTTTTCGATTTCATCAATAGCAGCACTGTGGCTTTGTGCAGCAAGTGATGCTGTTTCTTTCCCGAAAGTTTTTTCAAGATAATAATAGCGATCATCAAGAGCGTTGGTTAAATGCGCTGTTGTTCTTCCTGTTTCACCACTGCCTATAAAACCATCTTCTACGAGAACTACTTTTCTTCCAGCTTTTACAAGTTTGTAAGCTGTTGTAAGTCCGGCAATACCGCCGCCAATAATTAAAATATCGGTACGGACATCTTGGTTTGGTTTTTCAAAAGCAATAATTTCTGTAGAATCAATCCAAAACGAAACATTGTCTCCAGAGGTTATACTTCCTTCATTTATATCTTTATATGAATTGTCCATGATTATTATTTTTTAATGTAATGCGTTCATTTCAAAACTAGTAACATCTATTTTGAAATGTTTACAACTTTAAGTTTTGCATTTTACAGGATTGCCAGTCGGATTTTATGTAAGAATTTTGAAAAATACTATAAGCATAACAGTTTTATTAATAGTTATTTAGTGTTTATTCTACAACCCGAAAAACAACTTATTATGAAAAAAGGAATGAAATTTAAAATGATAACTCTTGCCGTGTTTGTGGCGCTGTTATTTTCGTGTAAAAATAACAAAGACGGATACAGTGATGAAATTGAAACAAGCCCGGTGCCAATTGACAGCACTGAAAAAGTAGACGATTCTGCAAGTACGGGTGCGGGCAGTACTCAAAATGCTGCGAATTCTGAAACGATGGGCACGGGAACTACAGGATCAGGAAGTACAGAAGGAACTGGAATTGGTCCAGGTGAAAGTCCTCAAGACGGTTCAACTTATACGGAGTCTTCTGGAGTTCAAAAAGACAGTATAAAACCTGAAATTAAAACGAAAAAGAAGAATCAGAAAAAATAATAATTGTATATAAGAATTGAATTAAAAGTTAAAACCTCTTTGTTTAGAAAAGCAAAGAGGTTTTTATTTTGAAGTAAGGTGTCAGTTTGGTTTTCCCATTTTTATCACTGCCTATTGTGACTGAAAACTGAAAACTGCAGACTAAAATTTAAAAAATTATCCGCCAGTTTCCATATTAGGCGCATCGACTGGTTTTGATTGTGAAGAGCCTATTTGGCGTAAATAAATGGACAAAATAATGATGGCGAAAACAGATAAGAATTCGCTCTGCCAGTTCTGAAACGATTCAAACCAAAATCTCGAATGTCCAATATACGATGCTGCGGTTTCTAAAGGTTCTCCCTTTAGAAGTAGTTGCTCGTTTTCATCTTTAAGGCTTCCGTAAAAATGAATTATAAATGAAATGAGAAATAAAAGAAATAAAGCGATGGTAAGCGAATGTTTATAAATTTTCAAAATAAAACCGCCTTTTTTTACAGCCCATGGAGCTTCTTTTTTGTTAGGATCTGGTTCGCGGTCAACATCTTCTGTTTCATTTATTTTCTTGGATTCAGATGATCCTTTCTGTTTTAAGAAAATAGTCAGCACTACATATAGTGTCATTTGAAGAAATTCGCTCTCCCAATTTTCAAAAGTAGATTGGTAAAAATGCCCTGATAATAGGTAAGAAGCAAAATTTATTGCGTTTGCTCCTTCATCTATTAATTCTTTGTTATGTTCTTCAAATCCAAATATAATCTGGCCTAAAAAAGAACTCATAAACAGCAGAAAAAAGCAGATAGATAAACCGTTATTTCTAAAAAATGTTTTCATTTTTATCGTGTTTTTCTTCAAAGTTCTCAAATACTGCGTTTAGAACTTTACACAATTTATTTTTTGATTTACAGTTTTTGCATTGGATTTGTTAAACATACTATGTGAATAGTATAAATTCTTTGATTTTTATAACTGATACAGGAAATTGTATAACAATTTTATATGTGAGAGTTCTAATTTTATCAATATTAGATTATGAATCAATTATAAATTAAAAAGATATTATTATGAAAACGCTATTAAGAACTAAAATTGCATTACTGCTTGTATTAGCAGGATTAGCATTCTCGTGTAAGAAGAACGAAACCACAAATACTGATTCTTACGAAAATGACAGTATTAGCAATACAGTAGATACTGTTGGACCAGAAGTGGATACAACAACTGTTATTGATACTGCTGCCACAAAAATTAATACTGATTCTATTAAAAAATAGAATATAAATAATCCATAAAAAAAAAGAGCTGTTTAATTAAACAGCTCTTTTTTTTTATGATAAACGTTTTAAGATTAACGCATGGCAAATCTTATCTTCAATCCATAAGATACTAATCTCATATTGTGTGAAGCCCCAGAATCAAAAACACTGTTGTATTTTAATTCTACCGGCAGATCTGGATTGTACTGTACAAGATTTTTGGCTTCTTTTTTATCGTAGATATTGTTTAGTCCGTAATCTAAATAAAGTCCGATGTAAATAGAATTTGTGCTTCCAATTACTTGTTTTAAACCCGTTTCAACTGTAGCAGAATATGAGACATCTGTTTTTAGATCTTGTTTAGACGTTTTTAAATCATTAGTGCTGGCAAAACCAGCAAAAGCGGGACTGAATAATTCTACATTGTACTGCGGATAATAGCCGCTTGTTGTAAGATTGTCCATTTTGGTTTGAAAACTGCCGCTTGAAGCAAATCCTATTTTAAAGCCTCCTGCTAGATATAATTTTGTAGTTCCTGGAGTTTCAAACTGAATTCCAATTGGTACATTGATATAAGCAAGTTTTTGCTCTTCTCTTAAGTTTGCAGCTTTATATCGGAATTGAAAAGATTCATTTTCGGCATCTACAGCATTGTATCTGCCAGAAATCGAACCAAATTTAATATCGGTATTATAAGTCTGATATTCAACTCCAACGCCAATACTTAAACCTTCATTTAAATAGTAGGAATAACGAAGACCAGCACTGACTCCATTTCCAGGAACATATTCTCCTCCTGTAGATTTAACAAATGAAAATGGACCTCCTACTGAAATTGAAAACTCCTGTTTTTTATCCTGACCATAGCTATTAAAACCTGCTGTTAAAAGCGCCGTTATCATAGCAAGTGATGTTATATATTTTTTCATCTTTTAAGATTTTATTATGCCGGTGCTGTGTTTGAAACAACACCGGCATGGTTTTATTTATTTTACAATTACTTTGAAAGACTTTTTAATATTTGGAGTTTCAAGAACTACAAGTAATGTATTGCCTGCAGCTGTTTCAGGTAATTGTATTTCAGTTTTAGCAGAAGAAGATTGAACAGTTTTTACTAACTGACCGCTTACAGAGAATAGACTGATCTGCATTTTCTCTAATTCTTCTGTTGGGAAATCAGCTTCAATAGTAATTGCTTTTCCTGTTTCGATTGGGTTAGGGTAAAGCTTAGCTTGAAGCGAATTTTTCAATGTAATCTGAGTTGGACAAGTTTGTAAAACTTTACCATCTTTAGTTGTCATTTTCACCATATATTGAGCATTTGGATCTAATAAAGATGTAATTGTCTCTCCTGCAGAATAGTATTGACCAGTTCCAATCAATTGTCCGTTTTTAAACCATTGGTAAGCTGTAAATTCGTAACCTCCGTTAGTTTGTGGATTATTGTTCACAAGAAGAACGTTGTTGAATTTTTGCTGTACAATATCAAAGAAATTAAATGGTTTTTCTACTGTAATTGTATAGGTTGCAGATAAAGTTCCGTCCTGAGAAGTAACTGTTACATCTTGAGTGTAGATTCCTGCTTTAGGAGTCTGAATCGTAAAGTTAGCAGAAGGAGTGATAACAGCACCAGATTCGTTTAGAACCGTGATATTTGGATTTGTTTCTCCACAAGCTAATACATGTGTAATTGTTTTTGCAGGATTATCGAAAACTTTATTTCCAATAGTAATTCTGGTAACGTCAACATTGTTGTTTAAGATTACCAATAATTGAGAAACATCTGCTGCTGGAAGATAATTGTTATCTCCTGCTTGGTGAGCAGTAATTAATATTTCTCCTGAGCTGGTCATTGTTACTTGACCTGAAGGCGTAACCGTTGCAGCTGGTGTTGGTGAATCGAAAGTGTATGTATATGTTACAGGCAGATTTGAATCTGAAACCGCATCTAAATTGAAAGTATTATTCAATCCAAGCGTTTTAACAGGAATTGCATTGAATGTAATTTGCTGTGGCGCTTTATTGATAACAAGATTCGCATTAAGCGTAATTGCAGAACAGTTTGGCGAAGTAGATGCTGGTGTTACAGTTGCAGTAATTGCATATGTTCCGGCATTTGTTGCTCCGTTGTTAGCAGAGTATGTTACAGTCGCTCCAGTTGGAAGATTAGCCACCTGAATTGAATGTGCAGTTCCGTCATAAGTAACTTGAGCATTGCTGAAAGTTACCGCATCAAGAGGAGAAGCATTTACTGTTACAGTTTGAAGCTGAGTAGAAACATTTCCGTTTCCGTCATCATAACTCCATGTGATAGTATATGTTCCCGCAGCAGTATAAGTTAAAGGATCTGTAGTAGTTCCGTTAATTGTTCCTGCACAATTATCTAAAGCAGTTGGAATCGCAATTTGTGATGCCAGTACTGAGCAATCTCCTGTAATTTGAGGTAGAGTTGCTAAAGTTGGAACTGGTGCAGTAGTATCTGGATTAGTTCCAATTGTTACATTTCCAGAAGTTGTACATCCGTTAGCATCTGTAATTGTTACTGTATAAGTTCCAGCAGTTAATCCTGTTGCAGTTGCAGCAGTTCCGCCAGAAGGAGACCAAGCATATGTGTAAGAGCCTGTTCCTCCAGTTACAGTAACTGTTGCAGAACCGTCATTAGAACCATTACAAGAAACGTTGGTTCCAGTTATTGATGCAGAAAGAGCACTTGGTTCAGTAATAATAGCTGATGTTGATGTTATACATCCGTTAGCATCTGTAACTGTAACTGTGTAAGTTCCAGCTGCTAATCCAGTTGCTGTTGCTGCAGTTCCGCCAGAAGGAGACCAAGCATACGTGTAAGCACCTGTTCCTCCGGTTACGGTAACTGTTGCAGAACCGTCGTTTGAACCATTACAAGAAACATTTGTTTGAGAAGCTACCGCAGAAATTGCAGCTGGTTCTGTTACCACAACTGTTTCTGTTGCTGTACACCCATTAGCATCCGTTACGGTTACCGTGTAAGTTCCAGCAGATAATCCTGAAGCAGTTGCTGCAGTTCCACCAAAAGGAGCCCAAGAATACGTATAAGCACCCGTACCACCGGTAACATTTACTGAAGCACTACCATTTGCACCTGCATTACAAGAAACATTTGTAGAAGAAGATGTGATAGAAATTGCTGTAGGTTCAGTAATTGTAACAGATTCAGAAATTGTACATCCATTAGCATCCGTTGCAATAACTGTATACATTCCAGCAGATAATCCTGAAGAAGTTGCTGCAGTTCCACCAGAAGGAGACCATGAATAAGTGTAAGCTCCTGTTCCTCCAGTCACTACGACAGTTGCTGTTCCGTTAGTACCTCCATTACAAGAAGCATCAGTATGAGAACTTGTTGCAGCAAGAGCCGTTGGTTCAGTAATTGTATAAGATTGTGTTGCTGTACATCCGTTAGCATCTGTAACGGTTACGATGTACGTTCCGGCAGCTAGTCCTGTCGCTGTTGCAGCAGTTCCGCCGTACGGTGCCCATGAATAAGTATAAGGAGCAGTTCCTCCAGTAACACTTACTGTAGCAGAACCATTTGTTCCTGCATTACATAAAATATTGGTTTGAACTAATGCTGAAGCGCTAAGAACAGCTGGTTCAGTAATAGTGACACTTTCTGTTTTTAAACATCCATTAGCATCTGTAATAGTTACGGTATACGTTCCGGCAGCTAATCCTGTTGCTGTTGCAGCAGTTCCGCCATAAGGAGCCCAAGCATATGTATATGTCCCAGTTCCTCCTGTTACAGTTAATGTTGCTGTTCCATTTGCACCTCCATTACAAGAAACCTCAGTTTGAGATATAGTTGCTAAGATTGGGTCTGGTTGTGTTATGGTAAAACTTTGCGTTGCTGTACATCCGTTAGCATCTGTAACAGTTACCACGTAAGTTCCTGCTGTTAATCCTGCTGCTGTTGCAGCAGTTCCTCCAGAAGGAGCCCATGAATAAGTATATGATCCAGTTCCTCCTGTTACGCTAACCGTTGCAGAACCATTTGATCCTGAAGGGCAGGTAACATTTATTTGAGAAGGAGTAATGCTAATAGCGGTAGGTTCAGTTATTGTGAAGTTTTTAACGATTGAACATCCATTAGCAGCTGTAATAGTTACAGAATAATTGCCAGCAGTTAATCCAGTTGCTGTATCTGCATTTCCACCAGATGGAGCCCAAACGTAAGTAAA